>Ga0209318_1000519_pt1 | contig 37197 bp, 68 predicted proteins | sample RifGroE1_FD_183999 | JGI IMG/M metagenome (GOLD analysis project Ga0209318, IMG submission 183999) | Groundwater microbial communities from Rifle, Colorado, USA - Groundwater E1 (SPAdes) (version 2) | ecosystem: Environmental > Aquatic > Deep subsurface > Groundwater | place: Rifle, Colorado... | reverse complement strand
TGTCTAAAGTTAATATCTACCAACATATGTATTCCTCCTCTATATTATATTTCATTTAATTCTTTACTTTCTGCCATCATTCTCATAATATCAGCAATTTGAAATCCTATAATTTCACTACCTTTAGGATATTGTTTTTCACATTCTTCAAGCATATATAAACAATAATTTAAATATTCTTCAATATACTCATTTTCTTCTTCAAAAATTATATAGTTTATAAAATTAAGATTATTAACCCCATATTTATCTAACCATGTTTTATAAAATATAGGTGCTATTTTATAATAATCATCTATGAAATTAACAATCTTTCTTAATATTTCCTGAGCATTATTTATGTTAATTCATCCTCTCTATACTGTAAATACCCTAACATTTTTTACATAATATTCTATATCAAACATATTGCCTTTCATTTTATGTAATTATCTCCAACTATAAAACAATTGTACATATCATTTCTATTTAAGATTTCATTTCCATTGCAAGTAAATCTAATTATATTCATTGTTATTTTATTATAATCAGTAAAGGTTATACTTAGATACATAATATTATCTCTCTTTTATAATGTTTTTAAGTTAAAAGCAATTTATCGATTGATCATGTTTCAAACAATCTGATATTTATCTTTATAAATTGCATAAGCAGGTAAATTTAATTGTTTCTTATCATTTTCTATATGTACTCCATCCTTAAATGGAGTTTTTATTATTCCATTTTCTGCTATTGGATTAGGTTTTGGATACCTACAATTTGTTTGTCCCATAATTACATTTACTAAATCACCTAGAAAATGTTTATATATCAAACTATAAATTGCTGTAAGGTTATTACCATCTTCATTAATATTGAAATATCTTATTTCCAAACGTGGAACTGGTAAATTTAGATTTTCTTCTTCTGTTATAATAGTTCCTTTTATCCATTCATTAATTCTAACATTCATTATATATTCTCCTTTTATTTTTAATTATATCACCTTTCTTTTCAAAGGCACAACTATTTTCAATTCCATACTCTTTAACACCCTTGGTCTATAAACCCTATTCCTTTTTAATTCCAATAATATTTCGTCTTGCCTTTTAACACTTTCATATGTATGCTTCAAGTGTTCAATATTCTTATCAATAAATGTTTTCTTTAAATTAATCATTGTTTCCAATTCATCTTTATAATACCTCCGTTTAATCCTGGCATCTTTAATCATATTAGCAAGTAAACAACCTTCTGCTGCGTTAAACTTTTCATTTTCTATCATGTGTAGTACATCTTGTTCTAAGAATTGATATTCTTGAATTTGATATTTAAAATATTCTAAATCTTGATTAATTTTATCATAAATCTCTAGTAGTTGTTCAGTGTATCGTTTTGCTCTACACATTTATATCGCTCCTTGTGTTATGTATTGTTTTTTATAATTACATTGTATCACTATGCTAGGCACATAGCAACTATTATTTTATGATTTTGTTAAATAATTTATACGACATCTTGATACTTTGGACTAATACCTATGTCAATTTTATCAATATTATCTTGAATCATTTGGTTAATTTTTTCAATTCCATACCTATCAATAGTATCCTTTAATTTTTTCATTAATTCATTCTTTGTGGATGCATTGGTAATCAATAATCCACTTTTTGCTTCGGATATATTATATACACCATTAGCATCCTGAGTTATAAACATATCAAGTCCATACTTACTTATTGGTATGCCTATAACTTCTTCATAATGTGGTTCTGGTTTTCTTATCAATTTATAGAAGGTATCTGTTATTACTTCTTTATTAACCTTATTAACCTTTGATTGTTTCTTAGTATATGGTACAATGTCTTGGTAATCCGTTGTACTTAAACTATCTAACAATGGCATAGTTCCTTTATCTGTTGACGGTAGTTTAATACCTGTCATATGGTAAAATACTTTTTTACTTATGGTATTGTAAGTATGCAACCAACTTTTTAACTTATTTTTACACATTTGATTGTCTATGTTTTCAATTAATACCAACAATTCACACAACATCAATTCATTGTATTGACCTTGAACATCTAAGAATATACTCTTAGCAATGTCAAGTTTTTCATTGTCTGAGTAGTTCTCAGCTTGCTCGTTTAACCAATTGTCAAACTCTTGTTTTTCTCTTTCTAATATCTCTTTACGTTCTTTTTCTTGTTGCTTATGATTAAATTCATCTTGTGCTACTTGTAGGAGTTTGTTATTTTCTGCTATTGTAAACTCTTTAACTCTTTGCTCATCAATAAGGTTATTATCTAAGAGGTATAAAGCATAATTATATTCAGTTTTTGTAATATGATAAAAGCTACCATCTTGATCTTTAAGTCTGTAGTCTGTTCTTGGTTTAGTGTCACATCTTAATTTACTACTGTAATAAGAGTAATCTTCTTCTATGCCTGGGATTAATCCTTCTTGTAGTTTAATAAGGATAAATTCTTTATTAGTTATTACATTCCCGTTACATTTGATTAGATTGTCTAGTGTCTTCTCTACTCTTAATTTTTGCATTGGTTTTAGATTGTTAGTGAAACCTAAATATGTATCTTTAATGTTAGTATTCATTATGACAACTCCTTTTATTTACTAGAAGAAGGAGAAATTAATCTCCCTCTTATTCATCAAAAATCATTCCTTCTGCATCTTCTAAAGCTGAAATTAAAGCATCCCATTCCTCACTCTCTCCAAGTGTCTCAGCAAGAACGTATACTGTTTCTAACGGTATTCCATAGTCTTCAGACAAAGATTCTAAATAGTCATCTCTGTTCTTATACCCATTTTGTAAATAGATACTATCTTTATTCTGCATATTATTACAACCTCCTTAAACAATATTATGTCACTACTAAGCCATTTTATCCAGCATAATTTGAAATCTCTGGTCAACCATTTGAGATACTTTAGCTAATACTTGCTTCTCACGTTCATTTGCTATATCTCTTTCTGATTTAACAAGTAATATTTCTTCATTCTTACTCTCAAACAATGATTTAACTTTCTTGATATTATCATCGAGAGAGTTTCTAATATCTGTCAACATCTTTTCAATATCTTCATCAGAAACACCTATTGTATTGGCAACATTAGTTTTAATGTTATTTTGTTCTTGATTTGATATTTTAATTTCACCATTTGACATAAGTTGTCCTAATTTTTCAATTGCCCACTTTTGAAATTCAAGTACAAGTTTTTTCTTATCTGGTGATAGTCTGTTGTATGATATTTTCATTAGTAGGCCGATTACACCGTCCCTAGTGAGACAAATATTTTTACCACTTTTAGATGTTAGTAACGTAACGTAACTTACATATGATTTAAATAATTCAGTATTCCTATTAAGGATTATACGAATATTAGCATCATCCATACTTAATCCTTTTGCAATATCATTTATAGGTATTACATAACCTTTTTCAGTTTGATAAAGTCTAATTGGCATACCATTAAAATTATTTTCAATAAAGTCATCTACATCAATTTTACTATGTATTTCTTCATCTTTCTCAATATTACTTTTAATATCATCATTAGGCATACAACTAATTATTTCATATTCTGCTGGTTGATAATTTTTTCCTTTTTTAGCATTTTTAACTTTTTTAATAAATCCTTCTTTAATAAGAATATCCATATAAGGTGTAATTTGTCCTTTAACACCTATTTCATTATTAAATGAATATGTATTAGCCGAAAATTTACCTTCTGGGAAAGTTGCTAATAAATATTTCTTTAATTTGTTTACTTTATTAATTCTTTCCATTGTACTTGATTTAATATTATTTTCCATTGTTATCAAATCTCCTTTTAATTTTATTTTAGTAGTTTAGAATAGTTTGGTTAATAGGGAAGGAAGTTTAACCTTCCCTATTAACTTACTTTTTCATTATCCAATTCTACATCAGGTATATCATCTATTGTTAATTCTGGTATTTCATCAGATTCAATTTCAGGTTCAGGTTCATTCTTAAATTCATCTAATATAGCATTATTTTCTTCATAAGTCTGTTTTACTGTTGCTATCTCTACAGGTGCTTCCCTTCTCATTTTAACAATCTCAGCATCAATGGCCAACATTCTTAAATCAACCATTTTCAATTCATTAACCTTCTCAACCATACCATCTTTATAGTCTTGGTTAGGTTTCTCAAAGAATTTATATGCCCACTTTGCAAATTCAGTAACAGGTACATTATTCTTAATGGCTTTATCGGCTGCCATCATCAACATTACTGTGCTAGTTTTATTAAAGAATGAGAAGCGGTAAGTTGAATAATTTGAAATTTTCTTACCTTTTTCTCTTTTTGAATCTGCTATTTTCTTTTCATCAATCCATATAGATGTTGCTTCGTTCAAGTAGTTACAGATATTAACCATATCTGATTGTAAATTCTCAGGAACACCTGTATCTCTAAAGGAATAGATAACTTTATCAATATTTTCCTTAGACAATTCAATAGGCAATTTGTTATGCATCAAAGTTAATGCCTGGGATATTACCTCACTACCTGTATTAGTTGTTGCTGATTTTGCTGTTAAACAATGTAATATCCAATCGGATTTTAAAGTTTCTGTGTAAAATTTACGAGTACTAATCCCCATAGCTGCTGTTCTAATTTCAGCTGGTTTTAATGGTTTAACTCCTGCGTTCATAGATACAAAGAATTTCTCAGCCATTTCTTCAGTACAGTTGTTGATTATGGTAATTTGCATTTCATAGTTTAATATTGCTTCTTTAAATATTTCTGGCAATTCATCAAATGTCTTACCTTGAATATCTGAGTATGTATAATTTTCTCCTTCAATTTCAAAATTAGGGAAAATTGATTTACTCAAATCTAATTTAATCATATTATTTACAAATAAATAAATAGTTGTCCATCTTTGATTTCCATCAAGTGTCTTAAAATACTGGCTATTACTATCATGCCTATAAATTGTAACTTCTGGAATAGGTATTCCTAGTAAAATACTTTGTATTAAATTAGAGCTTCTCCACACTTCCCAGGAAAATGTACGTTGGCTCAACATATATTCTCTTATTTTTGTTTTATTACCTTCTTCCTGCTTCTTATTAATAATTAATTCTTGAAGATTCTTGCCTACCGTATACTGCTGTTTATCAATTTTCTCTATAATATACTTTACTTCTTTTCTTGCAGAAGGATTAAAAGTTATTTTCATTTCAGCATCTCCCTTTCTTATTTATATTTGTATTCTATTAATATAATAATACCATAGTTTAAGTTAAAATGCAATACCTAAATTTAATAATTAAACAACTAATTTTATTTTTAGGTATTGCATAAATAAATTACTATATTAATACTCTAGTCAGTAATATCTACTTTATAATCATACATTGCTTTATACAATTTATCTGGTATTAATCCATAATACTTATCTGCAATTCTCTTAATAACATTTTCTTTATAGCCTTTATATGTATTATATGCTTCTTCTGGAGTATCATATGTTCCTAAATATTCATTTTTTTTATTAATGTTATGACATCCTGCAACATATCTATCCCCATTATTATTTAAATATACACCAATCGGATAATTACCTCTAGTTTTATTGCTTTTAACAAAAAGACTGTTAATTTCCTCTGGTGTAAATACACAAGTCTCAGGAGAATATATTTTGTTACCTTTATATAATATATCTTTATCAATATGCATTTTTTGTCCATCAATTTGATAAAAATTATCTTCATACCATTTAGCAAAGTTTTGATAATTATACCATTCTTTACAGACTGAACAACCTATATATGTATTATATTTAGATTGATATTTTGAATCATAACATCTTCTTAACATATCTGTCCATATGAAATATGATTTATATTTTGATGTATATTCTCCTATTCCGTAATATCCTACTCCATAATGTGTTTTATCTAATGGATTACTAACTGTTCCTTTTATAAAAAGTTTATAATAAGAATTGGTAATATACCCATTATCAAAAGTAATTTCAATATTATTCGCACCATTATATTTAGTAATTGTCATAGTATTGCCATGCCTATTTTTTGATATTTCTCCTATTCTATTAATTTTTGTTATTGTCATATTATATAACATTTCTCCTTTTTTATTTTTATATTCTATTATTACTTTAAAACTATTATTACTTTAAAACTAAATATAATTTTACATCTTAATCACCTCCTTAAATTAGTTGATTTTCATTTATTTTTATTGATTATATATCAAGTGAATACAAGTATCATAAGACGTTTTATAAATACTATTATTATGAATATCTTCTGATACAACGATAAATTCAGGCATCCATGTACAAGTATTATATTTTACAGTTATTGACTTGATAATTGCAATTCTTATCTCTAGATAATGTATTTTGATCTTATCTCCAATTGTGAATATTTCATTGTATATATTCAAACTGTCGTATTCACCTTCTACTTCGTTTACTATTTCATTAATTTTTTCATTATACATTTTCCATTGTGCATCTTTTGTAGATAGATTATAGATATTAAAACAAATGATATAAGAATACAATTTTTCACATTTTCTTTTAGTCTCATAAGCATTGTACGTTCTATTCATAGTAATATATCTCCTTGATTATTTATTTTATAATTTTAATTATAGCATTTCTCAACTAAGAATACAAGAGATTTAAATAAAAGAAAAAAGACTTTATTCAGTTTTTATAATTCCCATATTTTTACTGTATTTAAAATATCTGTTTCATACAAAGTTAAACACTATATATTGTATTAATAATAATATCTATATACAATATATAGTGTTTAATGTAATTACACAGTATCAGATGCCATTTTAATTTTCATTATTTCTTGTTCCATCAATGTTTTTATACATTCCTTTTTAAGATTCTCTATACCTTCAAGAAATTTTTTGCCCATATCAATCAACCTTTCAATAACTATCGGATCATTTAAACAATTTTCATTCAACATTTTATATACATCATAATATTCAATATTAAGTTTTCCAAGTTTAACATAACCTCCACTATACACTTCACGCAAGAAACTTCCATAGTCATAAAAATGATAATCTTTAAGTTTTAATACGTTAAAATGTTGATTCAAGAAATTTTTAATCTTTTGCTCATCAGACTTTTGATAATAATAAGTATTATAATCTTCATCACAAAAGAAAAACAATTTTCTAAATTCCTGTGAAGTTTCCATATTGCCAATAGTATTATTAATCTCTTGTTCTTTATCAGGATGATTATTTGAAATAACACTATAAATTGATTCAATATTGATAAACTTAATTCTATTAATTTCTTGTGTCATTATAAAAACACGCTCCTTTTATGTATTTCTTTAATTATATTATACTTTTGTTTCTATGTCAAGCATCAACATAACAAAACCGATCTTTGGATATGATTTGATTAATTAACTCCACGCCTTTTCAAATTTAGTGCCTTTCCAATCAATACCAATAACATAATTACTCATATGGTTTAACTTATTATCATCCTTAATCCAATTAATTGTATGTTGAACATTTACTGTTTTTCTCGTTACTTCCCATTCTTCATCTGTTACATTATTAGGTTTTTTAGTTTCCCAATCTATGAATGTGCCACTTCCGAAAAATGTAGCTTCTCCACCAGTCATCATTCTTACTTGTTTCCCTGATGTGAAAACAATACTATCAATCTTTGACATATCATTAATTTCAGTATCCCTTTTACTATATGAATACATCATATATCCTTCTTCACCGTCATAATCTTGCTTATCTGCGCCTTCAACAAAAGAATTCCCACAATTATTACATACTACTAATAACTGTTTTTCATTTTCAATAGCTTTATTTAATTTTTCTGTGTCAACAAAATGCACCCTGCCACAACTACAAAAATAAACTTCATACTTTATATTTGCCTTTTCCATTTTTAAATCTCCTCTCAATTTATGTATTTTTTAATTAACTTATTACAAAACTATTATTATTTCATATTTCTACATGGCATACAAGGAGATGAGAAATTGCATATTAACGCACACATAATACAATCATTCTTTTGTTTTCCAAGCGTTTCTTCAGTTAATTCATTTTTATCTGATATATTAAAACAACATTCTTCGATTTTTTCTCCTTGATTATAAATTATACCAGTATATTTTCCTACTTTTAACATTTATGTATTCCTCCTTTAAATTTATTCATTATTTGTTTATACAATTCTTTAACTTCATCATATCCTATATATTCTGTTTTATTTCTTTCCTTACAGTCACATTCCAACACAATATTATTCCAAGGCAATTTAGTTATATAATACCAACCACCATATGTCCCATCTGAATTATTAAATTCTTCTCTTTTTAAAACAAAACCAAATTTTTCTTCTATTTCTCTAATTGCCAAATCACAATTTTTATCATGTAACATACTACCATTCCAAATATCTATTTTACCTAATGGAGTATATATACTTAATGGAGAACCATAATAATATTCACAAATAAAACCTTCTGTATTTTCGTCTGTTTGATTATAAAACGGATTAGCATCATCCTTGCAATACGAAGTGCTTACATTGTATTTTCTAAATATATTTTGTATTCCTTCTCTTATCTTTAAAGCAATTAAAACTTTTTCTTCAATTTTTTCTAAATTCATATTCACTATGTATTCCTCCTTTTAATTTTAACTACCTCCTGTTATTTAGACAGGAACGCTTCTGGCTTAAAGTCCTATTTATACTCACCAGAATGAGTTGATATTTATTTTTACTTATTAATAAATATCCAGGACATACTTGATATGTTCCATTCATAAAGTATTTAGACTTTGATGATAATATATAAGAACATACACAACCTTGATCAGTTAGTTTACATTTAATCCAATTTTGATCTACAGGATTTCTCGATTCAGTTTCTTCTGCATACGGGCAAGTATTTTTTACTTCTAACATAATATCAACCTCCTTTAATCTTCTATTTCATCTAATCTTCCAATCATTTCATATAACTTGTGTTCTTGTGCTTTTAATTCTCGTTTTTGAATATTTAATTCATTAATCTTGTCAAAATTTCTTTTATTGATTTCTTGAATCATTTTCTTTTCAATTTTATCTGCTCTAACTGCAAGTTCTTCAGCTTCTTTTCTAAGCCATGCGTCAATATTTTTCATATTAAAAACCTCCTCATTTAACTTTATAACTTATTATAACACAATATTAAAATAAATGCAAGCATTATTAACTCATGACCAATATTTTTTATTGATATTTTATCTTTTTCATTGTGTCTTTTAATTCTTGTAAGGAATCTGTCAAACCTTTATATTCTTTCTTAAGATTACTTAATCCTTTATCAAATTTTTTAATACTTAAACCAAGTCTAATAAATGAAATTAACATAAATAATATAGAAAACACAAGCAATCCAAAACTAAAATATAAATACCAAGGTATCATTTTTTAATCCTCCTCACTTTGAATAAAAGTTTTCTTTCATGTTGATATTATTTATTCTTCAGTCGATAGTATACAGTCAAACACGACAACAATATAACAAATGATATAATAAGGAATAATTTTAACATTTTATATCTCCTTTAAATTGGATTTTATCAATTTAATCTTACCATTTCTACTCACTTATATCATATCAAATGAGCAGAATAATAGCATACTAAATTAATCAATTTTATAACCAATCTCTTCTAAGTGTGTATCTAATTCATCCTGCGTCAATATTTTGGCTGTCTCATGATCCCCTTGCCACTGTGACCATTGACACAGCATATACATATTATCTACCTTGCTACCATCTAGTGCTACCACTTTATAAACTGTTTCATGATAAAATCTGACACCACCAGTACACCAATCGTTACCATCATGCTCATCTAAGTCAAGGTATTTTACGTCCTCCACCGATACCTTTATGATACCAATATTTTCACTTGCCCATTCGTCTTTAAAATTACTTCCGTCTGACCATTGATACCAACCATAAGTATCACAATCAGCAAGATTGAAGAAGTTTTTATTAGTGAAATCAAAGCAAACTATTTCTTCCGGTTTTTCGGAATCACTTAGAAAGTCAATGCTACCAAATTTATAACCTTCTTCAGTTAAGAATTCCCTTAAATCTTCCTCATCTGTGATACCATTCCAACCTTTCAATTTTTCATCCAGGTTGTCAATTTCGGTAACTGCTAAATTGGTAATGCTACATACTGACATATTAGTAAAGTCAATCATCTGTGATATTTCTGATTCTGGTATCAACATACCACCACGATCAGATTGTTGGTTAAAGTCAGATTCCCAAATTTGAAAGTTTTTCATTTTTATAATCCTCCTTTTCCAATATATAATAAAATACTTTTAATAAACGTGTGTATAATTTTAACATTTTTTTTTCATATGATATGCGTTGATGTTTTTTATAAGTGTCTGCATATCTCTTATATCTTCCATCAATACAATTTTTATTAAACCATTTTTTACTACTTTCATAACAATGAGAACAAGTATGTTTTCCGTTACTGAAAACTTATAAGAAGTTATAAAACATACATAAAACTTATAACTTCTATGTTTCATTCCTTATTCATCATGTTCTTTTTCGCATAAATTACTTTATACTACTCAAGTGTCTCAACACTCCAAAGGCTTAAATTCCTCGGCAACGTCCGAGTATTTGATACAATATTAACTAACTAACTTTAAATATCTTATAATTATCTGTATCTCTTAAATTTAAAGAAGCATTATAATCTCTATCTAATATACTTCCACATTCCGTACATATCCATTCTCTATCATTTAGTGTCAATAATTTATTAATATTACCACATTCATGACAAATCTTAGAACTTGGGAACCATCTATTCGCAATTCGTATCTCAATATTACACCAATTACCTTTGTATTTTATTTGTCTGCCAAATTCATATAAACTTTGCTGTTGAATTGCCTTAGATAAATGTTTATTCTTCATCATGCCAGATATATTTAAATCCTCCAATACTACATAAGATGGTTTGGTTTTCACTATCTCAGTAGTTGTTTGGTGAATGTAATTATTTCTAATACCATTAAGTTTATGCTGAATTGACTTAATTTTATGTTCTAATTTAATAATATTCTTAGTTTTAATATATTTTAAACCATCACGACTTTTCTCATATTTCCTAGAAACTTGCCTCCCTATATCCTAAAACATTTTGTTCAAACCGTGTTGCCATATCTATTTCACTTCCTGTTGCTTCAATTTCTACTGCCCAATCCTCAGAACCTAATTCAAATTTCAATCCCTTTGATATAGCAATTTCTGCTGCTTCTTCTGAAAATTCGCCGGAATCAAGTATTTTGTTGTTTGGTGAAGTCATTCCAGAACCCCATACATAAAACTTTTTAACAATAACATCTGATTCTCTAAACTGCCAGTATACACCACAATTTGGACAGATAGTTTTATAAAGTTTATCATCAATTAGGTCTTCAATAATATGATTGTCAATACTACTATCAAATATTAACTCTGCTCCACAATCACAAATTTTATTTAATTCTATTATCATTATAACACACTCCTTATAATTTTAATCCCTTTATTGAATCCTCACTCGGAAGACTCAAGGAAGGGATTAACCTTCCCATTCTGATATTGCTTTCTGTATTACTGCATGATATTCTTGCTCAGTGCCTAGAAAATATAATCCTGTCTCGTCATGAATAAAATTTTCATCTAAAGATTCAGCAAAATCAGGATTATCAAGAATATCATGGTCATACTCTGTATTCCAGGTAAATATATTATTTTCATACTTACCAATGGTTAAAATTTCTTCTTCCCAACATAGACAACCATCAATATTGATAGTTATTTTGCCTAGGGAACATAGACCATTGGTATTGTTTTTACAAGTAAGCGAGCAATGTACTTTCATTATTAGTCATCTCCTTTTTATATTAAATTGTTTTATTTCCAAAAACGAGATATAACACACGTACCTATTACTTTTTCATCTTTATATAGATGTTTTTGTTGAAACAATACATTTTTTATTTCTGTACCATCAATCAAGATAATATCTATTAAAGCATTATCTTTAGGATGTTCATGAGCAAACATCTTCCAACCATCCTGAGTTTTTTGTCTTACTAATATATCTAATTCTGTTTCTCCACAATACATTTTCTTATAATCCATTTAATTATTCCTCCTACATTTTACTTTTAATTCTTCCAAATTAATATTTAGCACTTCAGATACACTCAATAATTCCTCTGCCGTAAAACTATTGTTCTTAAACTTGTAATTAATCGCCTGTTTTGAAATATTAGTTTTATCAGCCAGCCAACTTTTTTGCCTTTCCTGAGAATTTAAAACTTCCAGGATATAATCTGCTACTTTCATTTTGTCACCTGTCTTTTTTGACTACTTACTGCTTGATATTTACTATTTGCTATATTCTTAATATAATTAGTATATACCAAGCAGTAAAGATAGTCAAGAGTTTTGTATAAATATTTTTACCTGATTTTAAATGAATAATGAATAAATTTGTTAATTCATTCAAACCTTTCATCTAAACATTTTTTACCTTTTAACTTAAGACACTTAATTCTTTTATAACCATTAAGAGTTGATAAATAACAATCATCTCCGGCAGTTAAATAAACACATTCATTTTTATTTTTATAACTTCTTTTGCCTCAGTATCACCACAATTAGGACAATAAATTATACCACTAATGTTTGTTGCTTTCTTTTCATCAAATACTTGACCACAAAATAAACATTTAAGCATACATAAACACTCCTTAAAATTAAAATCTAATACGGTACTACCCAATTATTTAAATAGTCCTCAAGTGCTTCACATACTATCATAATACTCTTATCGTATTTACAAATGAAACTAAAATCATCATGCAATATTGACTGAATATCACCGTCATTATTGATTGTATAATAATTAGTTTCATTATGATATTTAAATTCAACAACTTCAAATAGTATACCATTGTTCATATAGTTTTTATGTAAAAATTCTTGTGCTTCAAGATGGTTGTTGAATTTATGAAATAGACTACCACCTGAACGTAATTCTACTATGAAAATATTAATCACCTCTTTATTCACCTTTATAATATTCAATTTCACTACTACCTTTTAATACTTTCAAAGCATCCCTTAATCCTATAATTAACCCTTGTTGAAATGGACTAGGATTATTCTTTTGATATTGCTTCGCTGTATAAATCTGTTTTTCTATTTCAATAATACTTTCTTTTAATTTTTCATTTGTTCTTATCTCTGAGATTGTGAACATGTTTATTAAACCTCCTTAAAACATTAATATAAAAATTTAATATATTTTAAACCATAATATTCCAATGCTTTAAAAGATATTTTACTGCTTCCTTTTTACTTTTACTATTAACTTTTACCCTACTAGACATTCCATTACTTCCATTTTTATCTCCAACAAAAATATCTATAAAATAAGCATTATCAATACCATTTGAATACATATTATTTTTAACAATTTTACTTTTAACTTTTACTATAGGTTCTTTAGGACAATATTCAAATATATTAGTAATACGATCTTTCTTACCAAATTGCTCCTTACTTGCTTTACCAAAATTTGAAGACATATTATTTCACCTCCATTGCTTTAATCCAACATAATCCAGACACATAAGCATCATCAATCGGATTATGTTGTTTTACTGCATCATAATTAACTTCTGAGTATTTAATCCGGCTAGTATCAGATTCAATACCTTTTGAAATTAACAAAGTTTCTACTTCATGCAAAGGATATGGTGCATTCCATTGACGGTTTTCTAAATCATCAAGAACACATTGTTTGAAAAATCCAGATTCAACTGGTACTCCAAAATCAGCAATACACATACAAGAATCTTTATGTTTCATCCAGAAACCCCAAAATGCATTTCTCATTTGTTTGCGTGTAGGATATTTTTGCAATCCATCAAGAGCAGGTATAACATTTTGTATTACCCAATCATTGTCAACGTCTTCAATTTGAGCAATACCTGAAAATTTATCAATAATCAATCCTAGATTATTTAATACAATTGCTCCTACTGCAAAACATTCACCGTATAATCCATTTGTTTCACAGTCAAAACTAAAAATATTTTTCATTATGTATTCCTCCTCAATTTTATCTTAATAAATTAAAACTTATTGATAATTTTCTATTACAGAAACAATAATATTTGCTTCTTCCTTGTTAATTTCTTCATTCTCTATATATTCCTGATTCCTAATAATATCAAGAATATAAGAAGAATGTGAGTCGTTATAGCAAATAGAGAAATTTATTACAGTTCTTTTGTTTTCGGCAAAATCAGAATCTTCATGTCTGACGTATGTTAAAACAGGTAATACATGGTATTTTTTCTTAGCAACGTATGTCTTATCCAATGAAATATAAAAACTTTCAGAGTAAAGCAAATAATTTCCGCTATGATGAGAAGTTCCTTGTATTTCTACTTGAGCAATTCTTTCTATTTTTTTAATCATAATAATTACACACTCCTTTAATTTAATTATGTATTTAATGAATTGTTAATCTTATTAATTTTTATCTAATAATTTATCATAACACAATACAAAAATAAATGCAATCACTAATTTTAATCAAATTTTCAAAATGTCCGATCTTACAAACCATTGATTTATAAGGGTTTGTAGCACCTAATATTTGAACCAAACTGACATTTTATCACATTATTTTTTCCGTTCTTAATTCTAACAACCTTCTCAATAGATGTAATTGTTCATTTAGATTTGGAGTTAACCATAACATACTTTCTAAAAACTCTATCTCTTGCTTAATACTTTCTATAGTCATTATAATTCTCCTCTCTATTCTCTACTCACTATTTTATTTGGTATATGGATACAAATCTCCACTTGTACTATCACTGCTATATTCTACTTCTAACAATTCACCTTCTTCAAAAATCCTTACACCACCTACAGATTGAATTGTTATTCCGTATTTATTACTTAACTTTGATAATTCCTCAGTAAATAATTCAAACCTTTCTTGTTCTGTCATGATTTATTCTCCTCTTCGTTAAATTTTATCACCTCTGTCCACTTATATCTTATCAAATGGACAGAGATAACAAACTTAGGAGACATACATGGAACACTTGTCTAATGGTTTTGGTATTTTAATAGTATTAACTTTTTGTGGTTGCCCAGACCACCAAGTTAATACTAAAGGTTAATCATTCAATCATTATATTTTTAATTTTGTCACTTTTATCTAAATAGTATTTGAATTTAACAATAGCTTCATCTAATGTTTTTGCGATTTGCATATTATTATAAAACATACCTATGAATTCCTGTTCCAGACCATAGTGAAAAGTTATTCCTCTATCTTTTAAGTAAGTTATCGTGATTCTAATAGTTTCTACTAAATTGTTAGAATTATAATAATTCCTCAATTCAATATTATTGTCTAATAGATTTTGATTATCTTTAATAAGATTTAGAATAACATTAATATCACTCGACAATTCACCTTTTAGTAAATCATACTTTTTATGGATTATTTGATTAATATACATTTAAATATTCCTCCTTATTTATGTTTTTGATTATATTCCTCAGTATATTCTTTAACTACTTTCTCGGCCTGTTCTTTAGTCATTGAATAAGTAACCCGAAAACCTTGAGGATATTTACCTCTAGGTGTTTTACCAATAGCAAGTATATAATATTTATCATCTTTATTTTCAATATACAATAAATCAGGGTTTATTTCTTTCTTATTAAAAGCTACTTCAGCACTTCTATTTTTGACCATTATGTAACACTCCTTTGTTTTATTTCTTATTATATTAATTATACAGAATGTTAATATAAATGTCAAGAGTATAGCATACCTTTATCTTGATATTCTTGTGTCATCAATTAAAGTATAACCATTAAGATATGGGAATATTTTTTCTTCCCTTACTTTAGATTCATCCCATGGTAAATCAATAGCATTTTCTTTAACACCATCCACCATATAAATAACTTTTACCATGGGTTTTGTACTAAATTCACCACCTAAATATATACTCATACAATCTATAGTTCTATGTTCCATTTTTATTCCTCCTTTATTCGCTCAATGTCAAGACAAATACCTTATTTTATGATCTTTGTTTCATTATCAAGCAATAATTTAACTCTTTGAATCTCTTCCTCAGTGTGTACTGTGCCACCTGTGTTGAATTCAATGTACCACACCAATACTTCAGCTTTAGTTTTTAGATTATTAACATTAAATAATAAATCAACATCTAAAGGCATCCAACCTTCAAATTCCTTGTAATAGTGTCCAAATACAGAGATTTCATTATTAATGAATCTCATACATGCTGTTAATCTTTGCAATCCATCAACACAGACCATATTGCCTTTCCAATCATCCATCCAACCAGGATGATTAAAATAAATAACTTTTGCTGATTTGCCACCACGTAGCATAAATTCTACAAATGCTATTTGCTGTTCTTCAGACCAAACGTGACCTCTTTGAAAGTCTGGATTTAATTCTAATTTATGTTTTTCTGTCCAACTGTTAATGGTATCCATAACTTCACTCAAACAAATATTAATCTGATAACTGCCTACTGAAGTTAATTGTGGAATTTGTGAATATTTCATTTATATAAACCTCCTTAAATTATATATGTATTGTTATTATCTTAATTCTATTTACTATTTATATTTATGTTTTTTACTATAGTAAATACAACTAAGATAATAATTTTATGTCATAACCTGCTAACTTTTAACTTAACCCTTATAAATAAGGTGATATGTTTAACAAATTATTGCATAACCTTCTGCAAAGCAAATTGATTATATTTGCTAATGATTCTAAATAAGTTATTGATTAGCAGATTTGTCGTGTTGATTCGGTTAAGCTGTTATAAAGTTATTTACTACAATTAAGAATATAAGTTATTAACCTTTCCTCCCTTTGTTTTCTCCTTGGTGTTACCTCTGGATAACTTCAGATTTAACCAGGAAAGGAAAAGTAAAATAATTCATATTCATTCCCTCCTTATAGGTGGAAGTATTTACCTTTAGGAATATTATTTTAGGTATTCCTTGCCTTTAGATTAATTTTTAAGTATTAATCACACTTATATGTATAATTTATATTGCTAATCTATGGCATACCTCCTTTTTAATTGTGTTCCTGGTGTACGTTGTGCCCTGGTTACTGTTATCCAGTCACAGCAAGTTTATTATATTCCGCTTTGTTCCATGCCATCGCCATATTGTAATAATATGTTCTGCAATGGTCTTTTGTTTGCGTTGCTGTTTGATAAGGTTTAGCATACCTTTTTATGACTATCTTATCGTGGCTCATAAATACCACTAGCAACAAATTATATGTATTGGTGTGAATATGGTTGTGTTCCAGAGGAAACACGTTTATTATTTATATTGTTGCTTGGTGTTAAAATTATGTTACGGTAATACTGAATTAATGTAAATCATGGGTATTCTTGCATCTTACATAATTTAGGGATATTGTTACTGATAGTTTAGTTACGAGTGACATTTAAAACATTTAAAACAATCTAGGGAACGCTTCTCCTAGTAGCTTGCTGAGTTGTTGCTTATGTCCGTTTTTTGGTGATAAGTTATTCTAACACAGGAGGAAGTAGTATGTCAATAACATTTTGAAATATTTATTTTTTGATTCTTTAAAATTGTTTTTATATACGACTACAAAAAAGAAAACCCTATTAAATAGGGTTTAAAATTTAACCGTTTTGTTTTCGTGGTCTATTCCCTTAATTATGTACCTTTCGCCGTTGTTGTCATAGTATACTGAGCCAGTGTTAAAATTAAACCAGTTAATAATAAAAGTTAACTTTCTAGACATTCTATCTACTTCATTCTCATATAATTCACTGATTAATTCCTGGTTAGCTGTAACCATGTAGTTATTACTTCTAATTGTAAATTTTTTCATATTGGTATGACCTCCTTAAAAAATATGTAGTTTTCAAATATCACCTTACACTATTAATTATAAACATTTTACGGATAAATGCAATACCTTTTATATATTTATTTTTATACTCTTTAAATTTATTAAAATTTTACCTATATTCAGCTTAAATCTGGTCACATTTAACCTAAAATCAATTATAACACCTCTAACAGCCTCATAGATCGAATACAGGTATGATTATACTTAATTTAATTTTTACCGACCTTGTAGGGGATTGTGTGAAGAGGTTTGAAGGTTGGAGGGTGAGATAATTTTAGAATAGGAAAATAAAAAAGCCCCAGTTAAGGGACTTAAACTGTTTCTACTATTCCGTTTTCTTCTAGGCTGATTCTGGTATCGGTTGGGAAGTTTACTTGAAAATAATTGAAAATTTCCTTTTTCTGCTTAACTGTCATAACGTCAAATAGTTTGGTAATAATTTCCGCTTTTTCGTTTTTGCTTAACTGGTTAACTATTCCGTCAAGGACTTCATTAAGTTGTAAACGTGTCATTGTCATAATATTAATGACCTCCTTAAAAATATGTATTTAATAATCAATATATTACACTAATATATTACCGTTGTCAAGCTGATATGTATTATTTATTTTTACACTTTGTTAAAAGTTTTCTGAGTTGTAACTCTGATATTTTGCCGGTAATAAATAGGGAAATTAATGTAGTTTGGGACAAGGTAATCGCTCCTTTCTATTAATTATCTAAATATTTCTTTTTATACTTATTGTATCTTATTATCGTACTAACTGCCATATTTTTAAAAGTAACAAGAACAGGAGAATAATTATGTTTTTTAAGTAAATTTAACTCCCCCTTTAGTATATTCCCAATTTTTACATAAACGCTCATTGAGATATACTTTTTGAGCCAATTCCCATAACTTAGGATTATTATATATGTATAATGTTTCAAATATTACTAATTGTTCTAATTTTTTTACTGTATCGCCGTATTCTTCCGGGTCAAGTTTTATTTCTCTGTTTAAGAATTCTTCAAAAGCTATCATAAATTGACTCCTTTCTATAATTTTACTATATTACCTTAAACTGACTAAGGTAATATTTATTACAATTAACAATAATATACTGACCTTTGTTATCTGTCAGAATATTGGCCTTAAATTCTATCCCAGCAATAGTTCCGACTACTTGATCCGGTGAAAATGTCATTTTAAGAATAATAATATTTTTATATTTAGCTAACAAACTGTAACCTCCTTAATTGTTTTATAGCTGCATAATAACCTATTTTATTGAGTTTAGCAATTTTATGTATATACTTATCGTATTGCCTTGTAAAACAACAAGTTACAACCTTATTGTTACTGTCTAATATAACATAAATACTATCTAAAATATACTTTGTTTTACCTTCTTTTTGTGGTTCAGGAGTGCCACATTTGACTGCTGTGTAGATGTCCTGGAGTGTTATTATTCGCTGGCTCATGCGGAGTTTTGCGTGTTTGGTTAGTGTCAATGTGGTCACTTCCTTTTATAGTGGGATAATAGGATTATTGATAAGGTATTATTAATACTGAGGATATTGTAACATAATTATTTTTATATTACAATAGGATAAAAACAATAAAACCTGCTATATTGAGCAGGTTAATAAACTATTTGTTTTATATTTGTTAATTCTGATTCTCTACATATTTTTTTGATTTGTGTCTGCTCCCACTCTTGCAGACCTTTTTCTGTCGTACCCCTGAACATTTTTCTAGTAGTTTTTTCTCCGAATAGGTTGACATATGAGCGTATTACTTTTTCGGGTATACTTCCAACCTCTGCACGTTGTAGAAGTATATTTTCCCAATCTTGCAATAAATCCTTTTTCTTCCACTCCCATTTTCTAGGGTCTGCTTTATATGCTTTACTATATTTGTTAGTATTGAGGAAGTGATTACAAAATTGTATGTAGGTTAATTTGTATAATTCTGTTTGTTTAATTTGTTCCATTTGTTGTGGCCTCCTATTAATGATTTATTTTGTTAAGGTGTTTATGTATAAATATATTATAGCAAAATTATTTTAATATTACAATAGGATTATGAGGTAAAAAAGGAATAAAACAAATAATAAATATTGATTCAGCGTTTTTTATGCGAATAGCATAAAAAGTAAGCTGAAAAGACCGCGTAAGCGGAACATAGATATCTGGTATATAAATGTTAAGGATATTAATTAATTATTTTATTATTTGTCCAATTAGACACCCAATATAAGAGAAAAGAAAAATTGTCACATTATATTCATATTGTATTATTTCTTCCCTTTAGAATAATAAGTGACAATTTTTATTTTATATTTTATAGCCTAATTAATAATTCAGATAATTTATGCTGTGCATATAAGTAAACATCATCAAATTTAAAGAATTTATTTAGATTCATTTGTGAAGGTTTACCGATTATATGCTTTAAATATTCTTCCACTTGTTCGTTATAATTTTTTATACTCTTTTCTAATTTCTTTTCTGCCTGTTCGTCAAGCACAGTAACAATTTTATCATTGAGCATTCTTTTTTGAATTAATAATTCTACTTGCTCTAATGCTTGTTCTATATACTTCTTAGTAAAAAATATTTTAATATCTTTATATGTATAGTTTATATTATACCTTTCTCTTAGTAAATGATTAACTTTTCCATAAAATTCTTTTGTTTTAAATTTTAAATGTATTAAAGTTATACTTTCGATACCCATATTAATTAATACTTCTTTCTCTATATCTCTAATTATATTTTTTTCTTCTTCTGTGGTCTCTCTTACTATTGCAAAAGTTGATTTACCTATCTTTTTTTGTAAGTTAATCATTATTAGTTCATCATAATCTATTAACCTTCTATTTCTAAGATTATTAAGGCTGCCAAATATAATTTCCCTTAACTTTTGGTATGTTCGTTGATAAAAATGATTAATTTGAAATGTTGTTATATCACTACTATGTTTTTTCATTTCCTCAGTATTCTCTTGTATATATTTAGGGTTAACCATACCAAGAAGCAAATATAAATTTTTAAGTGTTATTTTTGTTGTATATCCTTCTTGTTTTGATAGATAATTGAGCAGTAATAATTCTATATGCTGAACATAAATTGAATTATTCCCTAGCACCCTTTTATCATCTTTCGGCAATGGCTCAGTATATATTTCTATTACTATAAATTTCTGTTTTTCCTTTTCAAGATTAATATACCTTGATATTTCTTTTAATTGCAATATTTTACTTTTACCTTGTTTTACTTCTTGCTCTAACAATTCACATAATATTTTATAATTTTTAATAACTTGGGTCACATATAGATTCTTTTTGATTAATTGATATAGTTTACTATCCAATATATTATTTCCTCCTTTTCTTATTTTTCTTATTCTTTTTCCTTACTTTTTCTTCTTGCTCATACTTCTCGAATACTTCTAGCATTCTGCAAATACCTTGATAATAAATTTCTACTACTAATTTATCTTTTGTAGTCTCAATAATTTTTATGGGGTCATCATCTCCCATATATTGTAATAAATGAAAAAATCCTTCATCACTTTTTGCAAGTTTACCATTTATCATTTTATATGGTATTTGTAAACTTTCTCCCTTTTCTTCTTTTACCGTTCTTAAGATGTCGATAAATTGCTTTGGTGCTTTTTTCATGTTAATATATCCTCCTTTTAATTTTAATTAATTTATTATATTAACCAACTAACTATATAATCAACCTCCAACACTTACCGATCCGCACCTCCTTTTCTATAAATTTTATTATATAATTGTATCGTTGGTTGTCTATAGTATACCATATGTTATTATTACATGTCAACAATTATTTTTTGATTGTATTGTAGTTTTTGTGTTGTTGATATGAAGTATATGAAGTGATTATATGGAAATTGTTATAGGGTTATCTGTTATTGAGTATTTAGACAAAAAGAAAAGCCCCTTACCGGGACTATTTAATCACTTCTATTATTTCTGAATTGCTTACATAGTGCTTGTTACCGTTTTCCTCTGCAATGGTATACATTAAGCACCCTGCATAACTATCTGACTCCTTCTTTTTAATAATTCCGGTATATATTTCATTATCTCCAAGTTTACCGGATTTAAATTTAACATTGTCATTAATACGGGTTTTGATACTTTTGTTGTATCTAGTTTTCTTAGTTTGAGGATATTTGTTAAGTAAATCTAAGTGGTTTATAGGTTCCCTGGTTGATTCTGCAGGTGTTATTACTTCTTGCTGCTCCTGCTCTATCTCCTTCCTTCCCTCATTTTTTAGATATTCATGGATTTTACTAGCTATTTCCATTGTATCCTCATTTACCATTGTCTTACCTAAGACAATTCTAAGCAAAGAATTTAAATCTAATTCTCTGGCTGCTTGCTGTTTTTGATCCTCGGTGAGTGTAATATTAATGATCATGTTATCGGCCTCCTTATTAATAATTTAATATGTATTTAAGTGATAATCTATTATATCAAAATAACTGAGTTAATACAATAGGTTAGTGCTAATTATTATTTTGTTATTGTTTAGGTTTGAGCAAAAAATAAACCCTTTAAAGGGTTTAAGTTATAATAATTCCTATATCTTTTTTGACTGAACTTTTCCAGCGTCCGAAGGTTTTATAATTTTTATCAGGTGATATTATGTCTAGCTGAATATTACCGTGACCTTCTTCTATGTCCCAGTATGCTATAGTTTTGTAATATGGTTTTCTGGATTGACTGGTGAAATTTAATTCTTCTACTATGATCATGTTATTATGCTCTCTGGTTCTGTGTTTGGGTAGATTGTTAGTCATTGTTTCAACCTCCTATGTATTTATTTAATAATACTATTATAAAGGATATACTGAGATAAAGCAATAAATATTTTAATATTCTTTAAATGATTTATAATAAACATTATATAACTTTATCCAATAATCATTATATGTGCCGATTCTAGGAATTTAAGGTATAATGACAGGTGAAAAGGATTTTATAGGTGTTAATGGGGAGTGTATGAGGTTTAATTTGAGGTGATATGGTTATAATTTATTGATTCTTAATTGTTATTGATTTGTTATTGAGCAAATAAAAAATCCTGCTATTGTTCAGCAGGATAAAATATTTCTTGATATGTCGGGCAACACATAGCCTGATTACATTCTTCTGTTACATATTTACAATTGATACAATTCTTACAATATACAGTAAAATCTTTTTTGTTATATTCTGAATGCTTGCAGGTGTTAATGTCTGATACGTATTTGTTATGGTTTATGGTAGATAGGATACATTTTTTCATTTTGTGTGGGAACCTCCTTTTATATTACCTTTCCTATACCTTATTACATTTGACAGTATAGGAAGGTGTTATGTATGTTAAATATATTTATTATTGCTGTTTGTTGCACTCCTTTTCCTCTTTATACAATTCTTCTACCATACCGTCAAGCATTTTCTCTAATTCCTGCCGGGTGTAATAAGTTTCTCTGATAAGATATTTGATCATTGCTTCTTTTGATTTTTGCATAGATTAGACCTCCTTAAAAATGTAAAATAATTTTACTAGCAAGCTAATAAATCAATACTATCTAATTTCAAACAAGTATTAACTATTTTATAAAATGTTTTTGTTAATTCTTCATGTTTCTTACTATGATTAAAATGTAGTACGTGTGCTAATTCGTGGCAAATTGTTTCTATAATACAGTTTACATCTTCTTCCTCAATAAAACTAGGTGAAATATATAGATTATGCTTAGATAATGCAATAGTATGTACAATATTAGTTTTAATACTTTTGTAGGTTCTGCCGTTGTAGGTTATTGCATTTGTTATTTTTAGTTCTGGTACATTGGGGAGATATTCTTTTAAATACTTTATTGATAAATAGTAACATAATTTCAATATATTCATTGTTTCACTTCCTTTTAATTGTTATTATTTAAACCTTTTATAAAATCCCTCGGTATTACTATTAAGAGACTTTATAAGAGGTTTAACCCTCTTACTCCGGTAATAATTTTATATATCTTTTGTAAGTTATTTCTAACAATGCTATATAAGATAATATTTTATCCCATATCCATAATTCAATATTTTCCGGTTTAGTTGTTGTTTTGTCCAATGTTATTTCTATGTCATTTTTATGTATCTCATACCAAGCAGTAGATTGCTCCACTGTAATTAATTTATAGTCAGTAAAATTATTAACAAATAATTGTAAATTTTGTTCGTAAGTATCAAGTGCCTTTTCTAGTTCCTTTAATTGTTTATTTTCCTTTTTTGTCATTCGCTGTACCTCCTTTTAAATTGAATAGAATTTTCCTAACAAATACATTATATCAAATTGGCCGTTAAATGTCTATAGTTTGGAGCGAATTTATTGTGTGATATTTATTTTTTGATTATGTTCCACGTGGAACAATTGGTGAGGAACATTATATTTATGTTTTGCGTCTGAACAAAAAAAGAAAAGAGCCATTTTTAGGCTCTTAATTTTTCTAATTCTTCTTTAAATTCTTTTAGTGATTCCCTACACTCTGCAATGTCTTCTTCTGATAAAGGTTTCTTTTTCCTTACTCTTATTCCTTTGTCATAATTCCAATCACATTGACAACCTGTTTCAATTTCCTTTTCTAGTACAGCTATAGTCTGTGGTAATACTTCTATTTTCTTTTTCTGTATTTCTGCCCAAGTTGATTGTTTACCATTTCTAAAGTCAATTAAAGCCATTCGTAACAACTCCTTAAGATTTATATTTACATTCTATCTATTATATTACACTACCTTAACCAATTTGTCAATATAAATTATCTTAACAAAACAATACTTTTATTGGGATAATGAGCAATAAAAAAACCAGCCTAAAAAGCTGGTTTATAAGATAATTCCTCTATAATTTTAATATTATTCATCTTTTCCCCTTGTCTACCACTATAATATTCAAATTCTACTATTCTTATATCTCTTCTTGCATTGGCTTTAAAACCGATTTCAATATCATTCTTAATACTTTCTAAAAATGTATATATCATACCATTTTCGAGTATCCCGTTATTAGTCCAACGTCCATTATACCAAAAAGAGAATACGTAACCTTTTTTCATTATGTAAAGCCCTCCTAAAAATATTTAATATGTATTTATATTTAATATAATACTACAAATATAAGGTGATGGCAAGCATTATTTTTATATTCTTTATTTTGGCCGTTAGATTTGTATTTAATATTTAGATTAAATATTTACATACAATATAATATATATTTATATAGTTCTATCTAATTATTTTATGATAAGAAACAAATAAATAGCAATAAATTATAATTAATTTGTGTATAAGCTTATCTAATTATCGACATAGCAAGCCATTTGAGGGATTGTAGGTGTATTTGTATGTGCGAAGGGTTTTAAGTGGCTGTATAAGGCTTGTATGAAGGTAAATAATTGTTGTGAGTGATAAGTTTAAGGTTGTTATGTTATTTTGTTGTTGCTTTAGGTTGTCTGGTGTTGGCCGGGTCGTTGTTATTGATTGTTATTGAGCAAAAGAAAAACCAGCTTGTTAGGCTGGCTTAGGATATTTTACATCTAGTTAATATTGTCTGTTTTTCTCCTCTAAATTCGTTGTGGTCTTTGATTATTCCCTTTAGTTTCAGATTATGGCCGGAATTAATATCTATAGCAGTTTTATCTAACCAGTTCTTGCCATTTACAAATTCGCCTATAGACTTACTTGTTTTCCATATTACGGTATTACCATTGTTATCTAAAAACTTGTGTATCCAGTTTGTTGTTGAATTCCAAGCGGAAATTTGAAATTCATAGCTTGCACTGGATATATATGTTAGTTCCAACTGAATTTTTTCTCCTGGTGTTCCGATATAGGAGGATATTGCTTCTTCCTTTTGTTGTGTTGCTTTTTTCTCTGCAACAATTTCCTTTTCTACTGTCCTGAGATATGCCGGGATAATCGAAGCTACAAAACCAAAATCTTTAGGTTTAATTGACTTTTCTTGGCTAAGTAGGTGTATACTATACATGTAGTCGTTTAGGTTATATTCTGGCATATTCTTTATCCAGTTTAAGGCTTTTTCAGCAATTTCTTTGTCATTATCAGATATATCAATTTTATGCTTACCTATTATGTCAGTTATAATTTTTTCTGCAATGTCTGAGGTAGGTAATACACCTTCCTGTTCTGAGGCCTTAGCTTTTGATGTAAAACCTTTTTCCCTGATTACGGCTGCTACTATATTGCAGTATCTTTGTATATCGAATTTAAGGCCGGATGTTGGTATTCTGTCTTCTAAATATTCTTGATCAGATACGTTGATAATTTCCAGGTATGAGGCGTAAAAATTCGGATCTACATGTCCAAGAAAATCTTTTAAGCAGGATTTTCCTACCATTTTGAACTCACTGGTATGTATATTTCTGACAATGAAGGTATATTTTCTACGACGGTCAGAGTTGCAATGTTCGCATATGAGCAATTCCCTGTATTCTGGTGGATAAGTTTTCCCTGGTATGGTCTTAATTAGTGTGCCGTTTTCTTTAGTTTCACAACTGGCAATTAATTCCCAACCTGCAATTATTGGAGCAATACCGGATAATGTTACTTTGTGGTGTAAGGTTGTTATGTTGTTGTAAAAATAATAGTCGTTTAAATCTTGGTCGTTGCTAGTAGGTGTTTTCTCAAATGATTCTAGAATAGTTAAGGTAATAGGTTCACAGTGGAGTTTTAGAGCTTTTTTGTTTAGTTTGTTAATTTTAGCTTCAAGGGTAGAGTAGTTTGATTCTGGAATAATGAAAGTGTTAATTTCTTGTGTTGTATTTGTCATTCGGGATACCTCCTCTTATGGTTTATTCGGATAACCAAAAACCGAATTTTAAATATATGATTCTGACAAGATAATTATATCAAATTGGCAGGTGTTTGTATATAGTTTTTAGATATATTTATATTAATATTCTAGTTTTATTTTTAGACAGTTTAATGAAGAATTTATTATATTTTTATATAGATATATCTTAGTTTATCTAATTATTATATGTGTAAAGTTAATGTTTAGTGTATCCAATTATGTATAATTATCTTTATATGAGGCGTTTTAAGAATTGTAGGTGCTAGAGTAGGTAAAATTATTTTATACGGCTTTAAAACGGATTCTAGGAAGGTGTTAGCTGAGTGAAAAAGGATTAAAAAGGTGAAGGGAGGAAATAGAAAAGGACATAATAAAACCCTGTTTAGTTTTACTTAATTTAATAAGCTACTAAACAGGGTTTAAGTTTAATTTACATTATTGGTGAAGGTGTAAAGTTATTATCGTTATCGGATTTAACTATTACACTACCGTATTTATCCCTTATCTTTTCTATACTTTGCTTGCTACTTCGCTTTACTTTCTTCACGCATCCTGCATACCAGTAAAACGCTTTGTGGGATTTAGTGTATATCATACCAAGTGTATCCTGTAAAAAATCCTTTATGGCAAAGGTTCCTTTTCCTCTAACCCATAACCAGGTTCCTATTATTTCCACTTCAATGTTATTGTATTTTAAAAGTTGATCAATAATGGATATGAAGTCGTTAGCTTGCTGTTTGGTTTCCGTGTAGCCTCTTTCATTTTTTAGCTGCTGTGCAAGGTATTCGTATTCCGTGTTAATTTCCTTCATGATCTGGAGTGCTTCAGGTGCTTTGTTGATGTCTGGGTGATACTGTTTTGCTAGTTTACGATAAGCTGATTTTAATTCCTCTAAGGTGTTAATATTTTGAAAATGGTTAATTTTCATTATGTATGCCTCCTAATAAATTATATTTAGTTTTCAAAGAGTTTTTACATTGGTTGTGGTGCTTTATGTATTTCTTACTGCATGACTAATTATATCAAAATGGTTAGTAGTCGTCAAGGTATATTTATTTTATTGTTTCTATACAAATAAATAATTATTATGTCTAAGTATATTATATTTTTTTGCGTTTTATATCTAATTATTGCTATAGGATAAGTTTTAAGGTATTGTAGGATATAATATACCTTAAATCGTTTTTAAGTGGCTTGTTGGCCGTTATGTGAAGGTGAATTTTGGGTTAGTGTTATGTGTCGGATGCTGTTATAGATGATTAGAGATTAGGGAAATTAAGCAAAAAATAATAGTATAGCTTTGTTGGCTATACTATTTTGGTTAGTTCCTAGTTATTTTTTTGTTTTTGAGTTTAAAAGGGTATTAATAATTAATATAATTATATTCTTCCTCTTTATCACAATATCCATAATAAGGAATATATGAATCGTTACTATAATAGCATTGATCATATTCATCATGGATAAATTCACCAATTAACTGAATTTTATCAGGTGACATTATGATAAATTTACTTTTTGTGGCATGTCTGATTAACTCTACTGTTATAGGGTTAAATAGATTATCTTTAATTTCTGTTAGATAATCTTTGACAAATATAATAGTGTCTGAGGTTGATCTGTTATGAGAAGTAAAGGGAATAATACCATTGTGCACCACTGCCAGATCTGTTATACAAGATTTAGATTTTAATTTATTTTGATTTTTTGTTACTGGGAAAGGATGAGTGTTACCTGCTGTTATTCGGCCATGTGAAGCTAGACGGAAATGGATCGTTAAGTTAATGTTTGTTATATTGATTTTTTGTTGGAGTTCGTTTAGTGCTGATATGAGTGAATTGAATGTCATAAAACCTTTTTGAATATGTACAGAATTGTCGTGCTGATACATAAAACCGGCCCCGTGAGAATTGTTTTGGAAGCAGGTTTCTAGTGTTGATATGTCCGGGAGTTGAATGTTAGATGGCTTATGTAAAATTATACACATAGTTATTACCCTCCTGTTATTTTATAATCTATAAAAATAATTCAACAATTTATTATACTACATACTACCGTTATCTGTCAATAAAAAACCTCCTATTAAGGAGGTGTATATTTATATTAACATTATACTAATTTCCTTTTCTGGAAGTATTCTGTTAATTCTTTATAGTTATAGTCTTTTGCCGATTCTGTTATATACTCCCATGTTAATTTATGTAAATCTTTAATATCTGTCAAATTTACTAAATTTACTAGCAATTGGCAGAACTGTAATGTAGCTATAAATGTAGTATAATTTAGAGTTCCTCTAAAAATCCTAATTTCGACAGTATGTTCATTTTGCAGGTTAACTGCATGGTAACGGTCGGAATATTTGGCATTATTTAGTATTCGATCTTCTGGAATTAAACCATAACGACAAGCCCACTTATTTAACTGGTAATCGTTACGGCGGGAGAATATTACCAGTTTATCCCAATGCATCTCTGTTATAAGCAGAAGCTTAGTAATATTTAGATCCTGCTCTAATTCTGACATTCCAAAAGCTATTTTGCTAATGTGGACGTGTAGTCCGCAACTATCTGCATCGTGGGAGGTATAACCAAGTTTTTCGCATTTCCCCAAACATTTTTTCCAGTTGAATACTGTTAAATGCTGGTTTAAAGTTGCTGGATGACTAACTATTTCAAAACCATCATCAAGCGAACCGTCTTCCTTAATGTAAATTTTATCATCTATGGAAGAATTCATAGTTTTTAAAACTTCTGAGGCGTTTTGAGTGCTATATCCTCCTTCGTCAATTTCCACTTCTACACCAAAACGACAACGGCTGTCATATCCGTAAAATATTGGTTTAGGTTTATGGCTGTAATCATGAATTTTTATGGAATGGTTTTTGTAACATTCCAGGCAGTATGGTTCATATTCTGCATAGAATATATTTTCAGAGTTAATCATAAATTTTCCACAATCTGTACATACTGTTACATTGTTATAACAATCATTACAGGCATAATGATCAAAATTATCCTGTTTTAACTGGTTAATGTTATGATATTTACCACAATATGTACAGAGCTGTACATATGTATGGAAGCAATAATCACAATAACATTTTCCAGCGTGGTCATATTGTCCCTCATGCAAGTATAATTTTTCTCCACATATAGAGCAGGTTACAATTTGCTCTAAAACTAATTTTCCCATTTTTACTCCTCCTTGATATTGTTATAATTTGGATAATTGTAAAATACCTTTATGTTACCCACTGTCTACTGTTATGGTAATATGTGGAATATTGACAATGGGTAAAGAAAAAGTATTTTGCTTGATATTTATTTTTATATTCTGTTACAAGCCTCTTTTTTGAAGGTATTCTTGGAGTTCTGTATATTTGTATTCGCTGGCATGAGATGTTACCTTTTCCCAAGTTATTTGTTGAATATCTTGGATTTTATAGTCTCTGCAAATATCTAGCAATAACTGGCAGAACTGCAAGGTTGCTGCAAAGGTTGTATAGTTTAATGTACCGCGGAAAATTCTTAATTCTACTGTATGGAAATTATCTAAATTAACTGCATGGTAACGATTGGATCGTTTAGCAGTTTTAAGTAGTTCGTCCGAATCTGAAGTCAATCCGTATCTTTTAGCCCATCTTAATAATTGAACTTCGTCCCGGCGACTAAATGTTACCAATTTGTCCCAGAATATTTCTGTTATAAGTAAAAGTTTGGTAATATTTAAGTCCTGCTCAATTTCAGTGTTGCCGAATGCATCCCTGCTGATATGTACGTGCATTCCACAAGTGCCTGCATCGTGGGAGGTATAACCTAAATTGATACATTCTGTTAAGAGTGCTTCCCAATCAAATATTGTAAGGTGTTGCTCTAGTGTTGCCGGGTGAGAGACTATTTCAAATCCATTATTCAGGGAACCATCTTCTTTAATGTAAATTTTATCCTCAGTTTGAAAATTCATGATTTCTAATAATCCTTCGGCGTTGGCTTCACTTTTACCACCTTCGTCAAGTTCAACTTCAACTCCCAAAAAGTCTGAAGTGTTACCGTGAAAAATTGGATCTGGTTTATGTCCGTAAGGATGGATAAATTTGTCAATATTGTTATAACATTGCTCACAATATGTATTACCGTCATATTCAAAAATTTGATCGTCTGGTAACCATTCCCCACAATTTTCACAATAACTAGCATTCTCCCAGCAATTCTCACAGAGATCTTGGTTATGATCGTTACTATGTATATCATCGTTATGGTGGACTTCTCCGCACCAGTCGCAACGGGTAGAATGATTATTAAAACAGTCATAACAATAATAATTGTCGTTGGTAGTTGTCTCTGCATCATTAATATGTATAGCGTCTTTGCAATGGTGGCAAATAATTATATTATCGTTGTAACAACTCTCACAGTAAGCATTATCGGAACTATCATGTTTAATATCGTCGTTGTGGGTTAAATCTCCGCATTCGTTACACTTGGTAAAATTTTCATCAATACATTCTTGGCAATAATAGTCATAGTTGATCTCTGTTAGTTCCGAAAGGTTAAATTCAATGTTGCAATGAGCACAAAGGATTAAATTTTCAGTTGTCTTAGTCATTTTTTCTACCTCCTGTAAAATAAATATATTAACATAGTATTCGCCCACGACCTTGCATTATCCTTCTTTTTTATTAGATTTTTTGTGATTATTTATTTTTATTTTTTGTTGGTTCGGACATAGATATTATGTATAAGTTTGTTTATATTTGTATAACTATTTAATATGGTTAGAAGGCTGTTAGATAGTTGATAAATAATTATAATATAGTTATTATATCTAAGTTTATATAATAATCATTGTAGGAGTTGATTTAAGGAAATGTAGGTATTGGAGTGGGTAAATTATATTATAGTGGTCTTAAAATTGATTGTGTGAAGTGTGGAATTGTTAGGGATGAGCAAAAAAATAAACCCGGTGAAGGGTTTAAGTTATAATTGTATTTATATATATTTATATTTTATACTGCTTTTGCTGATTGCGCCCAGCGGTATTGGTCTAGAGCTTTTGCTTCGGCCTGGTAGCGGCTTTTTGCTGCTATTTGATCTAAAAATTCAAATGATTCGTTATTTTCGTTTTGAGCGGTAATCCATACCCAATATTGATTAGTTGTTGTGTTGGTCATTGTAGTTCCTCCTATAATTTGTAATATTAATATGGTTTTAACGGATTACCATAAACCGGAAATGATACTAATAATTGAAATGGCATTTACCAGGATATTGCAAATTTAAGTTAATTATAGTTTGCGGGTTATAAAGGGTAAAGCCCTTATTGCCGTTGGTAAATTCTACATATACAAAAGTTAAATCGTTCCAGTTTAGCATTATTTTGTCACCTCCTTGATTGTAAAATTATGGCCGTTGTAAATGCAGTAATATTTTTCTTCCACTTCCTGTAAGGTATACGGACGATCCGAAGCGATTCCGTCCTGCAAAAAAGATTCTAGCAAATCCTTTTCTTTCGTGCCAGTTCTCCAAACCTGCCAGTATCCTTTTAGTGCTGCATTTAATAAAGGGACAAGATATTCGGGAGTCTGCTGTTTTGCTTCTTCTGCCTCAAATTCAGCTATAACCTGGGAAATTTCCTTTTTGGAATATGCGTACCCTATGTGACGTCCGGGTACGTCGCGGATTTCCATTTTGCTGATTGTCGCGTTGCCGTAGGTGCCATTTCCCATTGTCCAAACGTGGTATGTAGCCATTTGTTGTGCCTCCCTGTTTATTATTTTATTTTGTTGCTACTATAGTATTCACCAAAAGTTTTTTAATACCTTCTTTTTTAGGAGATTTATTTTTATATTTTTTAAAATAATTTATGTAAAATAGTTTGTATTATATTTAATTATGTATAAGTTTATATAGTTATTTTTATAGTTGTTTAATTATTTTTGAAAAATAATTTTGGTTGTGCAAGGAAAATAAAAAGAGCTTTTCAGCTCTAATTTATAAATATTTTTTTGGCTGGCATTGTGGACAACCAGCTCTGCGACAGTTGCAAGTGTAAAATTCGTTTGGTTCGGGATAATGGTTATTTTTAGTATTTGGCTTGTAAAATTCTTCTATGAATTCTTCTTCGATTATGTCGTTCTCAATTCCGCATTCTTCTATAATTTTCTGTTCGCATTCAGGACAGTATAGAAGATTGTCAGTGTTATACTTTTTGTCGCATAGAATACAATTCATGGTATTACCTCCTAACCAAATATATGGTTATTTTTAGCTTGGAATACATATTCATCAAAAAATGCAATACATTCTTCTTCATTTCTTGGATATTTTTTCCCACCTAATTCTAAGGTATTCGTGAGATTTGAATTATTATAAGCAATTCCAAGCAACCACTTACCGTTAAAGTTATATTCTCCCATATTATACAATATAACGTATTTATTATCAGTTATTTTTTGTATTCTGTGTATAATTTTACATTTTTCACATACACCTTGAGGGAAATATTCAGATTTTACTAAATTTTTCTTGGCCGTTAAGGTATTACAAATTGAACATTTATGTATGGGTTTTCTTGCCATTTGGTTAACCTCCTTATATTCTTCTGAAAAATCAATTGCCCTCGTATCACCCTTGTTAGGGAGTGGAGTCTTGTGCGCGTAGGTAGTTCACACATATTTAGCGTAGCCTATTTTGTGTTAGTCCCGGATATTTCTACCCGCTCTACCCATCCACTTAGCAAGGAAATCTTGCTTACATGCCCTGTCGAGCTTACCATTAGTTTTCCAGAAGTTTTTTTTATTAAGTTATTAAAGAGCATATTTCTATTACATAATACCACAATCGGGTATGTATTGCAAGGTTTTTAATGATAATTATATTATAGTTGTGTTTAATTTTATTGATTTATCCATGTTAAGTTTTATAATTTATTAGATAAATAGGCTTATTTGTTACTAGGATGCGTTTTAAGGGTAGTTTTATTGATTTAGGTGTTAGAGTATGTATTTTTTATTTAAAGCCGGTATATGGTGATTGTGTGAGGTTTAATTTTAGATAAAAATAAAAAACCTACTAATTAAAGTAGGTTTGCAAATTTCATTTCAAATCTTTTATTTAGCTCTAAATATGGATTTTCTGACATAATTCCATCAAAAAACCCTAATTCATATTCTGCCAATTGTTCACCATCCAATTTGCTGATAGATTTTCCGGTAATATGGTCATAATTGTACGGTTTATGCTCGTTGTTGATTCCTCCGTCGATAAATCCGGCCTTGTAGTAGCTAGTGGTTTGATCAATAGTGGATCTAGTTATGTTAATTATTTTAGTCATTATAGGACTAGCAAAAGTTTTTCTTAATTCCTCAATTGTCATTTTCATTTTGGGAACCTCCTTTTATTTAATATAATTAATAATTGCGTCTAAATTTAACATAATAGCTGTTTTATGGTTTAATAAACCATTTTTATAACCATCTAGGATTTTGCTCCTATATTCTGGAATTAATGATGGATCTAGTAAATATATCCAAGATGATAGACTGCTATTATAACGGTTTCCTGCACTATGTGCTATCATGTTAATATCTTCTATTTTGTGGATTTTATGCGGATGGTGATATTTAACATAGTAGAATTTAGGTGATTCTTTGTATATTTCTAGTTTTTGTACGTCTTCTGCGATGGTGCCTTTGTTGATACTTATGGCGTATTTTGTAACAAATTGTATGTTTTGCATTTGTTTCACATCCTTTATTTGGTTTGGTTAATCCCTTTATAAAAAGCAGGTTAAATCAATTTTTGAAAATAACATTAACCTGCTCTATGTAAAAAAATTAAATCCAGTATACTTCATTTCTACCATTTTCTGATTGTCCTTGTAAATAATCGTCTAACATCTCAAGGTATTCCTCACTTGCCAAAAAATCAATTAGTGTTATAGTATTATATTCTGTCCCACCATTCAAACGGTAAATCATCATTGTAACATCTTCCAAAAACTGGTTAAAACTAATGTCCTGGTATTTGCTGGAAAATGTATGGTACATTGAATAAGTTTTACCGTCTAATTCCCATATACTGTTATTTTTATTTGGATGATATTGCAGGTTTACATAATTTTTAACTACTGTAAAATACTGTGGTATTTCCCTACAACCTGTTTTGTATAAATCTGTTAATTCAGTATAAACTTTATGAGCCAGTTTTAAGTTATTGATGTTAATATTTGTCATAGTTATCAATCTCCTTTTTATTTATAATCCTTTATAAAATGCAGGTTGACCGTGTTTAATTTTTGTCACTCCTGCATTCAAAAAAGATTCTAACTAATCTGTTATAACTGTTATGGTAGATATTACATGTTTTAATTCTTCTATTTTTTTACTATATTCCTTAATTTTTTCTGTATAATATCTTCTAGTGTCACAGAATGGTGATTCTACATAATATAACAATTTTTTTATTTTATCTTCCAGTCTTTTTACCTCTATTTTATAATTTTCCAATCTTACTCTTTCTGTAAAATTTACATAATTTTGTTTCATTTTTCATTCTCCTTTTAATTTTAATTTAATTTAAATTCGGTATGGTGCAAGCTGTTCCGCTGTTATACTCCTACACTATATTTACCTGGTTAGGTGGCAGTGTAGGAGCTTTATTCGCCGTACTCACTCGCTCTGTATTCAGTTGTTTTTAAAACGGTACTACTACTATAGTATTCGACAAGGGGATAAAAATATCCTTTATTTTTAGATAATTATTTTTATATTTTGTAGATTATTTTAATTGGATAAAGTTATATATTATTATGTTATTTTGAGATGTTTTAAGGTATTTTAATTAAATTATTTTAAAATATTTTTTGTTTAATTTTTGTTTGATTTAATTAAAATTATAGGTGTTTGAGGTGGTGTTTTGAGATAAATTATATATAATATTTTTTTATAGTTAATATGATTATTTGTTTGGTTATATTAAGGTTAAAATTATATTTTTAATTTGTAGGTGCTAATATACATTATTTTATTTTAGGCTTAAATTTGACGTATACTACAATAGGGTTTATTTGCATTGTAGGAGGGTTTTAAGGGATTTTATTTTTTGTACGTGTAGGTGTATAGGGATTTGATTGTGATGATATTTGGATTTGGTAGGTATTAGGTGATATTTTGTTGATGTTAGAATTGATTAGTTTATTTATATGAGTGATACTTTGTTGATACCATTATTGATGGTAACTTGTGATAACATGATATTTGTTTAATGTGGTAGCAGTAAAGCATTATATGTTAGTATGTGTGTTAGATTAGAGATAGCAACAAGGTTAATATATTTGTATAATTGTTTGGTAACATGCTGGTATTGTGATGCTGATATAAATGGTAGCATGATATGGTATATGGTCTATATGTATAGGTATCATATAACTTATTTTAATATAATATAGTATATTATATTGTTTTTTTTAGTGATACTATTTAAGGAGAAATTATTGTGGTAACATAGAGTAACATATAGCAATATAAAATGGTATCATGTCTATAGTGGTATTGGTAACGATGTTAATTTATTTAGTATCATGACTGGTAATAAAATAGCTGTCATGTATAGTTTTATTAGTTGTTAGTTTTATATATTTTAGTATGGTACATAGTAGATATTATATGTATGTTTAATTGTATACTGGTTTAGTATAGTTTTATTGTATAGATATTATAGATAATTTAGATAATATTATTATATGTTTATGTATTTTATAGATAATTTATAGTATTGTTTATTATTTTATTATTAATGTAAAGTGGGTAGCAATCCCTATTTTAGTATTGTTTTTGTGGGTAAAGTGGGAAATTAGATATTGATTTGAGGTGGAAATGGGGTGAAAGTGGGAGATTATTTTGAGTGTATGAGTGAGGTAGTACACTGGTACAGGATACTATATTGTATTATCTGAATATATAGATATTATATATTATGTTTATGTTGTTCTGACTTAGTAGTCGGAGTTATTAGATATATTAGAGTTGTTAGATATATTGTTTATTTATATACGTTGTATAAAGTTACACACTGTGTAATTGTGTTTCATTTTGATACAGTGTATGAGTATGCTAGTACACTAATACAATAGTTACAAAAAGTGTCAAATGTTATACTTTTCGAGTGAGTGCTACAGTACCCAAAATGTATACTATGGCACTCAATGTTCCACGTGGAACATTATAATTATTTTTTGATTGTGTCCCACA
>Ga0209318_1000514_pt1 | contig 37290 bp, 39 predicted proteins | sample RifGroE1_FD_183999 | JGI IMG/M metagenome (GOLD analysis project Ga0209318, IMG submission 183999) | Groundwater microbial communities from Rifle, Colorado, USA - Groundwater E1 (SPAdes) (version 2) | ecosystem: Environmental > Aquatic > Deep subsurface > Groundwater | place: Rifle, Colorado... | reverse complement strand
TCGGCTTTCTTTACCAAGGTTTCAACACTTGTAAATATCTTTGTCGCCTCATTATGGACGATACTTGCTCTCCTTGCCTTAATTGTAAAATTGATTCCTAAGGCTAAAATTACAATTACGGTAACAACCAAAAGTACCAATCTAATCCTTTTAGCCCTAACATCTCTTGTCTTGTAACCGTCAATTCGCATTCCTTTTCCTGAAAAGTTTGGCCTGTTTATTTTCACCGTAGAGAGTTGCGAAGCTACTTTTTTAAACCATTTCTTGTTTCCGTATAGCTCTTTAAACTTTACAGATAGCTTGCTAGAAAAAGATTTAATTCCCTTAATAATGCGCTCGACTCCTCTTACCACGCCATTCTTCATTCTTACTAAAATTGGTTTAATCTTTGCCCAATATTTATTAACCCAACCCAAATCAGGATTGATTATTGGAAGTTGAATACTAGGTTTACTGGAAGAGCCCCCTTTATCCTCTACTACATTGATTTCCTTTTCTGGCTTGATTGGTTCTACCTTAGAGACTGCAATTAAGGGTTTAAGAGTCTGTATTGGTCTGACTGTAGTTTGATTTTCATCTTCATATGCGAAGAATACCAAGCCTTGGTTTCCTTGTAACGTCTTCCCTATCTCCTTCAGTTCGTTAACTACTAGTTCTGGTTTCGAATATTTTTCCAATTCATCCAGAGTTTTTGATATTACACCCATGGTAGAGGCTATGAGGATATCCCCTTCCTGTAGTGCTACTCCCGCAGTACTAGCCTTGCTTTTACCCAATATCTCAGTAATATTCACAAATTTCCCTTCTTTAAATACAAAGACTTCGTTTTCTCCCAAGTTGCCAATATACAAACCTTCTTTTCTTTGAACCACTAGAACGAAATTAACATTTATGCCTAAATCTTCGAGAGATTTGTCATTTTTCATAAGGCTTTTTAGTTTCTTAACCCCTTCTGTAATGCCATCTTTCAGAGATTCGTTTGTACTTTTGCTTGTTGAATATATATATCCATCGAGTATGCCATCCCATACAAATTTGCTTACTCTCTCAGCAGGTAAAGAGGTGTTCCCAAACAGTGAAAGCAGGCAATATATATCTCCCTCTTTCTCTGTTTTTTTTGTAGAATTTTCTGAATAGTGTTTTAAGATGGTAACAAAAGTACCCTTCTCCCTATTGTTCGAGATGAACTGTTGAGCAGTAATTTTCATAGTTATCCAACTAAAAGAAATAGTACAGCGATTATGCTACCTATTATTGTAGTGATGAGATATATGGTGATTATGGTTTTTATGAGACTGATACTAGAAGATTGGAATGTATCAGCTAATATCCTAGATCTCAAAAATAGCAAGGCGGCGAAGAGAACATTTCCAAAGAGGATTAGGACTAGTGGAAATTTTAAAAGCGTCGCAACATTTACAGAGAGCCCTCCTAATGGATTCTTTCCTAAATTATCTAACATATTGTTTACATCGTTATTCATTATATTTCTCCTTTTTCTTTAGATTCTAATAGATCGGACAATATCTCTTGTACATCCCTTGGTCTTGGGACGTTTGTAAATTCAATATTCTGAGCAGAACCTGCTGTCTGTACATATACTGTACCAACATCGAATATACTTCCAAGTAGCCCTAGTTGCTTCTGAGTAATATCTTCAATATGCTCCAGCTGTGTCTCTGACATTGTATGTGCCATTACATTTGGGAAGTCCAAATCCACTACTCTCTGGTCAGTAATCATATCTACATTGTAATACCATTTAACAATTGCTGACACCAAGATGCTGATACCTATTAAGAATGAGGTTATGAGAAGAGAAATGAAGATGACAACACTTTCAAAAATAGCTGGAACTATTGCTCCAAGTAACCAAGGAAAAACCAGAACTAAAATTGCTAAGAGAATTTGAGGAACATATATAATCCAATGGGATCGGATTATTAAAATGACTTGCTCTTCTTGCTCTTGTCCATGGAATCTCAAACCCTTTGGAAAAGATTTGAACGAATGGTCATTCCTAAGAGTAATATTCTTCATGAAAGATCTTTTAAGGTTTCTAAACTTCTTCGGAACTTTGTTTGATTCTTGTGTATTAGTCATATGTTTGATGGTATAACGATATCATAGAATGATGAGCAGAACAAGATTTATTTGTATTCTACATTGATGTTTATGAACCCACTCTGAGGAATACTTAAATAGCTTGGAGCCCTCATATTATATATTGCTTTGAAGTCAGCTCCCGATATTGTAACTATTCCTCTGTTTGTATTAAACGAGATTGAGCTTGTGGTTCCACCATGATTTGAAGATACGGCACTGTACACAGATGTAACAGGATTAGAAACCAAACTCCTTAGTTCCGAGATACTGTAAGGGTTGGCAGCCTGTCCCCAACATTTATACACGTCTATGGATACAATTCTAGGATCGCTCTCTGTTTTTCCATTACTAATCCAAAGCAGATACGCATTTAAGATATCCGTCATTTCAGTATTTGATAACCATGGACTATGTCCGCAATCGGCACCTGTTGTGGCATATCCTTTTCTAAACCAAGTCTTGTAGAACCAGCTCACTCCAGAGACGCTCTCCCAAGCATCTGCTGTCCAGTTAGTATAATCTCCAGTTTTAGTCTTTGTATCCCAACCGACATTGTTTCCCCATCCTCCATGCACAGCTGCATACTGAGCAGAGAAGACCTTCCCCGCGGTATCAGTAAGCACCACTCCTCTAGTTGCACTAACTGCGTCTGCCCAAGCACCTGTTTTTTTTGTAGTCCCAATAACCTGACATGACTCCGTTGTACATATGGATGAACGACCGTTGTTTGTATAGTTAATTGCAAAAGTTCTCGCAATTATTGCCTGTGCTTTTAATGCCTGCATACTCCAACTTTCAGGCATCTCGTTAAGTCTTAAAAGATAATCATCTTCAAAATTCATTGTCCCATATGTAGTCGTAGTAATTTTGGTCATAATTGCTTCACTTACACCTGTCGACTTATTTATCACACTACCTGTTCTAAAGACCTTCCCTGGAAAGTAAGCTGCCAATATTTGTTGGTATGTTTGCCCTGCCTCTGCCCTAGCTCTAGCTCCCCACTGACTCATACCATTCCTGTGAGTGTATGCTCCAAATGTAAACACCGAAAATGCACCTGAAGGTGCGTTGCTTCTGAAATATGCAAGCGAAGATGCTGGATCAGATGAGCTATTCGGAACACTACTAGCATCAATAACCGTGCCTCCTGATTTTGCGATTGTAAGGAATTGTTGTAATTGAGAGATTTCCTTCGTTAAGCTACCGATTTGTGAACTAAGGCTGCTCTTACTACTGTACTGGCTACTTAATTCTCTTTGTAATTTTGCTTTTTCTGCGGCTAAAAGTGAGTATGAATCGTCCATATCCTTCTTTTGTGCATCCAGATCTGTTTTCTGAGTTTCTAATTCTGCCTTACTTTCGGCCAAACTACTAAACTCTCCGTTAATCTTCTCTACATCAGTTTTTAGCATAGAAAGAGTATTCTTCTTAATGAAGAATTCTTTAACCAATACATCCCAACTGTCCCCTGACAAAAAGAATGTTGCAATCCTGTATCTAGATTGCATGTACAAATCTCCTGAGATAACATCCATTTCTATTTTTTTAGACTCTAATAGCTCCTGCTTCTCCTCTATTTCCTTTATTTTAGTGTTTAGTGCTCCTTCCGTCTCAGATATGTTCTTGTTTAGTTTCTCAATTTCAGCATTTATTAAGGCTATCTTCTGGCTTACAGTATTATTACTTCCACTAATTTCTTTGATCTTTGCCTCTATACTTGAAAGAGTAGTTTTCTTTTGAAGTAATTCTTGATTTTTTGCATCTATCTGTTGTTGAAGATCTGACGCTTCATCGGAATATATTGGGTGGGTAAACAAAGAAAAGGTATATATACTTAATACTGCCACAAAAAGAAGTTGTAACAAAATTTGGGGCTTTTTGACCATACTCAATTATACACTATCTCGATCTGGAAAATGGATTAACTAACAAACTTGAAAACTGTGTTCACAACTAGCGCTGCTACTAATACGAATATCAGACCAATTATCGCCCATGTTAATGTTCCCTGAGCCTGTTGGACTTTTGCAGGATCCCCTGCTGATGCAATCCATGTATATCCGCCAATTATTATGAATACTACACATACTATACCAGCAATTGGAAATATTAATTTCATCGCATTGTTTAAAACTATATCTATTCCCTCTCCAAGTGTAGGAGGATCATCTGATACAACACTTCCCCCACCATTACCCAGCGTTGTTTCGTTAGCAAAAATTGGAGATGCTAAGAATAGTAATAACAAGGATAAAAATATTTTATTAATTATTTTCATTATGCTGCTAATATTGTATTAATAACAAATTTTATAACTGTTGGGGCTATAAATACAAGTACCAACCCTACCAATGAATATACCAATGAATTTGTAGCTGCTTTTATCTTCTTGTCATCCCCAAACGAAAGCATATATCTAAATCCAGATAGTATCAAAGATACTACCGCTACTACTGCTGATATTGTAATTGCGTAATTAATTACGAAATACAAGAAATCTTGCAGATTCTCAAAGCTAGTACCATTTAAAAGATCAAGGTTGACCATCATATCTTTTGAAGATTTAAGTTCAGAGATTACAAAGTAAAAACTACTTTATAATGTTCTTGATTACAAATTGTACTAATATGACTGCGATAAAACAGACAACTAGTCCAACTATTGCAAATGTAAGAGTTTTTGTTGCACTCTCAACTTTGTTCTCATCTCCAGCTGCTGTGATATATTTGTAACCACTTACGATTAATATAACTACACACAATAGAGCTGCGATACCGATTGCCCAGTTGATAATGCCATAAATCAATGTCATTAAATCACCTTGACCTGTACCACTTGTAATCTTACTTAGATATGTATCTGCGGTATCTGCTGCATAAGCTGTAGATGTTAGAAACATTCCTGAAACCACTGAAGCTGCGGTTGTTAATATTTTTGGAGTCTTCATAGAACGATTAAAATATATTAATTTATGTACCAATTATATAAAAAGCTAGCCCAACATGCAATACTATCCTGCAATAACGCTAAGGACGTACTGTACTAATATCTTTGCAACAAACACAATTACCATACCTACAATAGCTGCGCTTACTGTTTTGGTCGCTTTCTCGACCTTATCTGCATCCCCTGCTGAAGTTATAAACATGTATCCAGCCACAACCAACATAATGACAGCAACAACTGCAGCAAATATAACAAAGAAATTTATAGCTGTAATAACCTTCCCATTAACCAATGTATCCATTGAATTATATGAGCTACTTGAGACCCAATTCGACAATCCCGAAATATCAACCGCTGCTAGTATGTTATGCATATATCTCTAACCCTAGGGTTTTAGAAATTAATATTAGAATTGCTACACACAGTAATATTACAACAAATCCAATAATTGCATTTGTTATTACCTGCTTAGCCTCCTGAAGCTTATCTGGGTTTCCTTGGCTAGTCATCATCATAAATCCGCCATAAACTAATAAGAGTACAACTGCGATTATTGCTACGGGTGTAGCAATATTTATAATTGTAGTTACAAGTTGCTTGTCAGAGACATCTCCACCCTGCACAGTTGCCAACTGCTCATTCAATGTTGTCCCTAGCGAGGCATATGCCTTATGAACAACCAAATTATTTATTGTTTCAAATATATTCATAGTCGATATTATACTATATTACATTAAGTTTTGGCGAATTCACACACTGTACGGTAGTCACACATACCACATTTAAACATATCTGGTTCTGCATGGAAATCTCTTGCTTTAATATTTTCAATTATCTCTACCATCCTCTCCTTTGCTTTTTCCCTCCTCTTTTGAGAGATATCTGCCTCTATTTTCACTCCTTCTTCAAGGAAAATATACTGTGCTGACACAACTTTGTAGCCTAGCTTCTCTTCAACAAATATAGCATACAAAGGTAATTGTAAATCCTTTTTAATATCTGCCTCTTTTTTAACCTTTCCAGTTTTGTAATCCACAATACAAACCTGTTTTACTCCATTATCCTCTTGTATCAAATCTATTCTGTCTATCTTTCCTGCGAATGTACTCTCTCCTAAATGCATCACAAATGATTCTTCTAGGTCTAACGGTGTTTCATCATTGGAATATATCCTTTCGAAGTATCTCTTTAACATCTTCTCTCCTTGCTCCTTCTTCATATTCTCATGCTTAGTATTGTCATATCCTGCCCTAACCCAATTTTTGTTGTAAAGTTTTAATAACTCTTCTAATGTTGGTTCGCTAACAATACCTTCAATCCCCTCTTTTGAGGTTTTAAGTAAGGTATAAAAGTCTTTTAAGGTATTGTGAACTGTTGTTCCAAATGACAAAGATGCGTTTGGCTTCTGAGGTACTCTTAATACATATGCATATTCATATTTTCTTGGGCACAGTTCATATGTATCTAATTGTGAATAGCTGAAGTTTTTCATCAATTCAATTTTTACCTCTTTGGGTATAATTGATGTATTCTCCTGCCCCTCATACCCATCAATACTGACTTTTCCCTTCTCGAAATTGAATTCCTCCGCTACATCCCGATCCAATATCTCATACAGAAATACACTCGGTTTTTTCTTTGTCTTAGCATCTCCATAGAAGCTAGCAGCGGAAAGATACAGTTTTTCCTTGGCACGTGTAGCACCAACATAGAAGAGCCTACGTTCTTCTTGGATATGCGCTTCTTCTTGGCTCATCTTCTTGTCTAGCATTTCTTTAATCAAGTCCTCAGGCATAGGGATTGAGTCACTCATATTTCTAGATGGAAACCTTTGAGCTACAAGATTTACTAAGAATACAGCCGGGAATTCCAATCCTTTCGAACCATGTACCGTTAAAATATTCACTGCATTGAAATCTTCTAATTCAGATTGATCTACCACAGGGGATTCCCCTACTTCGATACAGTATTCAATGAAATCTACATATTCATATATATTTGAATCTGGGTTGTCCTTTTCATATTTCTTAATTGATTCAAAAAACTTCTGGATATTTGAAACAGCAAACAATCCATCTGCACTCTCTTCACTTACAAATGAATCTAGGTATCCGCTAGATTTAACAAATTCATACAAAATCTCAGTCATTGGACGATTGTCCTTCACCTTTAAGATACTGCTCTGAAGAATCGTTAAGAGATTGGTTACTCCGGCTATGGAATCAGCATTAAATATCTTCTCAATTATTGGATTTTCGATATCCTCAATTTCGTCCAAAGGGATCTTTTCTTCCTGGCCTAATTTGATATTCCAAAGCTTTTCTAGTTCCTCAAACAATGTTAGCCTTTCCTCCCTAGCCAACCTATTAATATCCATATATTCTCTTGGAGTTAATTTCCATACTGACATAGCTAGCAGTTTGTACATAGCTATTTCATCAGAATAATCAACCAATACCTTTAAAAAGGCAATTAAATTCTGAATCTCAGGTCTTGAATACAAACCCCTTGAGCCTCCCAATTTGTATGGTATCCCCATACCCCTTAATGCTTGCACAAAGGGTTCTGCATGGGAATTAGCTCTAATCAATATCGCAATATCGGAAAATCTCAAAGGTTGTTTTCCGCCATCTCCTTTTACAAATGATGATTGCCCTTTTTCATCAAATACCTCCGACCCTTCTACTGGTTTTGCATATTCTCCAGACCCTGTAAGCTTTGCGATTTCATCAGCTACTTGCTCAGCCTCTCCGCTTTCATTTCCAGCAGCAATTAGATTTACAATATTTTCGTCATTCTCAAACACTCCTTTTGCAATCAATCTCTTATCTATCTTCTCCGTTACCTCCAACCTATTCGGATTATTCTTACTAATCAACGCATGCGAAGCATCCAATATCTCCTGCCTAGATCTGTAATTTTCAGTTAACACAACCTCCATCGCATCGGGATATGTTTCTTTGAACTGAAGAATGTTTGAGATTGCAGCTCCTCTAAACTTGTAAATTGCTTGATCATCATCACCTACTACCGTAAGAAGTGGTCTAATCTTTTTAGTTCCTTTTTTCTTTTCATTTACTTCTTTCTTTTTACTTTCATCCAATCCTAAGGTTAGAATATTCACCAATACATTTTGGGTATAGTTGGTATCTTGAAATTCATCTACAAGGATATATTTAAACTTCTTTCGATATTTTTCTAATACATTTTGTCTTTCTCTGAACAATTTTAATGTCAGGATTATTAAATCCCCAAAATCTACCTTAGATTCTTGCATCTTAAGCTCAGAGTACATTTTGTATGTTTCCGAAAGTTCTTTGTACTTCTGAAAATCAGCTTTCTGTTCTTCAGTATTTTTAGGTAATGTTTTAGCAAATTTAATATAGTCTTCTGGAGAAACGTCTTCGTCTTGTAATCTAGAGAAGTGTTTTAAGATGTCATTCAATGTTTTAGTAACCTGCCCTCTTGGCTTTAAAGTATCCAATGGAAGATCATGGTAGAACTTACGGAGAAAGATATATGACTGAGCTGTAGTCATTAAAGAGTAGCCTCCATCCAATCCCATATTGTAGCCTTCCTCTCTCAATATCCCATCACAGAAAGAGTGAAATGTAGATATCCGTGGCTCTTCATATCCATATTCCATCTCTTTGTCTATTCTTTCCTGCATCTCTGCTGCAGCTTTTTCTGTAAATGTTAAAGCCAATATCTCCGATGGTTTTACATTACATTTTTTAATGAGATACAAAATTCTTTGTGTTATTACTGCGGTTTTACCGGTACCAGCTCCAGCAATTATTAATAGATCTCCATCTATATATTGGACAGCTTTTTGTTGATTTTCATTGAGAGAGACTGTAGTCACTATCTCATGGATAGAAGTAATATAGTGATGTAGATTAGTAATGCAAGAATCAATCCTGCTGTTACAATTAACATTAGCTTAGGACTTGGAGTTTGTTTAAGGAAATTGGTTAATTGAGTTTTTGTGGTCTTTTTCATAATATTTTTAATTAATTAATTTTTTTAGCATTTCTACTTCTTTAAATGTAGATTCAGAATCTTTTAACCCCGGGGTCTCCATAATGAAGGGGATTTCTTTAAATTTTGGCTCATGTAAGATCTTTTTAATTGCTTCTTCTCCTATCTTTCCTTCTCCAAGATTTGCATGCCGATCCTTGTTACTTCCCAATTCTACTGCAGAATCATTTAGATGTATTGCTTTAATATTCTCTATTCCAACTTCCCTATCCAAATCTTCCCTTACTCCATTAAGATCATTCACCCAATCATATCCAGCTGCATATGTATGTTCTGTATCTATGACAAACCCTACTCGCTCTTTACTCTTGACACAATTTCTTAATATCCCCAACTCTGCAAAGCTTCTTCCTAAGGTTCCCCCTGTGCCTGCAGTACTTTCAATTAAGAGCTTCTGCGTTCCTGGTACTTCATCTAATACCCACTGTATTCCGTATGATATTCGTTCCATACTGTCTTCGTATGACAACTCTTTCTGCGCGCCTGGATGGAAGCATACCCCCAATATCTCTGCATCTATATTCCTCTTCTTAATTTCATTTGCTACTCTTTCTGCAAAGTCTAGATATACGACCAATCCCATCTTTCCTAAATGAAACATTTGCTTGTCTTCCCTTGCTAGGTTTGTGAGATATATTCCATGTAGGAGAATCTTTTTAACATCTGATTTCTCCAACTCATTAACAAAGTTCAAGATCATTTCTTCTGGCAAGAGTTTGGTTGCCCATCTCATTGGTATGGTTGGCATTATCTGGATTGCATTGACTCCATATTTTTGAGCCAATTTTATGGTGTTTTCTATTCCTCCTGCTGAGGATGCATGGATTCCGTAATACATAGTTTATTGTAGCACAAATGGATTAAATAGATTATAATTACCACGTTATATGGAGAGGTGCCCGAGAGGCCGAAGGGAACTCACTGCTAACGAGTCATAGGTGTTAAAGCCTATCGCGGGTTCGAATCCCGCCCTCTCCGTATTCGTTTTAGTCTGCCCAAAGGTTTTAACTTATATAGTTTAAAAACTGTGGCAAGCAAAATTCAAAAAGAGGAAAGCATACCAATTAGCTTTTCATCACCAAGGACAGAAATACAAGAAAGACCCTCCCTTTATGTCAGGCATGATTTCCCTGTAATCAATTTTGGGCAAGGAGAACTTTTCATAGATTGGGAATCTCATGGGAAAAATGATCTTTCAGAACTTTTAGAAAACGGCTTACAAATATCTTTAGATGATTACAATATTTTGGATGGAGAATTAGAGGAGATAAAAGAGAAGTTTGGATTAAAAAAAGCCGGTTTTGGATGGACTCAACGAGAAAATGTGACCTTTTCTTTAACTGGAATAATGACAAAAATAGGACGCTATATGACCTACTTATGGGGTAATCAAGAAGATCACAAAGGAACTTCTATCTCTATGTCTTCGAAGCACAAAATCCATAATGGTGAACTTTGGACTACGGATGAAGCTATCTTTGTAACTGAGTGCATCGCCAATTACCTTCGTCATTTTGATCCCTCGTTGGAAATTCCGTACATTAGAACAAGCTTAATTAACACAATAGATACGGAATTCAATGAAATACCTCACGAAGATAATCTTTTTGAATACTCATTTACAATTCCATTCGTTCAAGATCATGACTACAATGCCTACCTTGAAAGAAACCTGTATCTAACAGACAAAGGCATTGTCTTTGAAGGAGAAAATATCGTGATAAAAGGAAGTATAGTTGCCCGGCTAATACAAAAAAACAATGAACTTTTCTGGGATGTTGGAGATATTTATGATGATACAACAGCAATCCTACTTTTTAAACTGCTTGGAACTCCTTTAAAAAATCAATTGTACTAACTTGCGACAAGATAATGTTTCTTAACGACAGTCTCTTCCTCTATAACCCTTCCCCATTCCTTGTATACCTCAGATACTCTCTTTAATCCATTATTAACCAAACATAAAGGGTCCACCACTCTAGATTTACAATATATTATCTCTTCATAATTATTTTCATCCGGATAGAAACAATCCTTGTTATTCATCCTCTCCCAAAACCTCTTTAATTCCTTGTCCTTTTCTATATATTTCAAGCATTTATCTATCACATATTGATCCTCTTTCTCTAAATCATTTTCTTCAATATATCCTTTATCTAAAGCACACTTTATAAAATCCTTAATACTTTTGAACATGGAAGCACTTACCAAACCAGAATAATGATCATCGTTCAATTCTTTAAAATATTTAGCAAAAACATATCCCACTTCTACATCATCAAAATACCATTTCTTTGCATCGTCCACCTTCAAATGACTAATTATATCCCGAATCTCTTCCACATCCTTCTTTAGGAGAATAATCATATCCTTTAGAGAATAGTCCAATCTATCCGCACAGATATCCGGCAAAGATGTTTCTAGCATAGAAAAATTCTCTTCATCCGCAACTCTATCAACATCGTATCCATGCTTCTCCAATATTTGTGGAATATCTGAGTTAAGTAAAAATTTATTCTTACTTCTATCCTGCAAATCCTGTTTATCAATATTCCCCTCCTGCAAAATATAGTCGATGGCATGAGAAAATGCATAGTGTGAGACATCATGCAAAAGACCAGCTATTTGTTCATCCAGAGATGCTCCGTACTTTCTCAAAAGAAGAAACACCCCGATAGAATGATCAAACCTATTTCGTCCATCAACATAGAAAACTTTCGAATATCCTGCCTGATCAATACCCTTAAGTCTTTGAATTGCTTTCGAGTCCATGAGTTCAATTAGAACCTCTTCTGATATATCAAAATCTCCATATATTTCATTCTTAATTTGCATAATCCATTCTACCAAACCATACGGTTAAACAACATGATAGAATAAAGGTATAACATAATTGAATATCCATATGAACTATATATACCTTTACCTTCTAACAACAATTGCTTTCTTTGCAATAGATTTTCTTTGGCTTAAATTTGCAGCCACAAACTATTCAAAAAAGATCGGGCACCTCATGGCTTCAAAACCAAAGCTCTTCCCAGCCCTCATCTTCTACCTCATCTTTGTAGTAGGAGTAATAATCTTTGCAGTATTACCAGGATATGAATCACAAAATATTTGGAAAGCTATAATGCTTGGAGCCCTCTTTGGAATGCTCTCCTACTCAACATATGACCTAACCAATCTCGCAACATTAAAAAATTGGCCAGTATCCATAACTGTCATAGACATAATATGGGGGACAACAGTATCTACCATAACCTCAGTAGCAGGATATTACATAGCCACTCTTCTTGGAGTATAATGACGGTCTATGCAAACCAAAAATCCACTAACAGTCTTAAAAAAATACGCAACCAGTAAAGAATACATACTCCTTTTTGTAGGCTCATTCATATTCCTAGTCATACTCAATCTATTAAATCTTGCAATACCAAAAATAATCTCAAGTGTCATAAACGAATACCAAACTACTTTTGAAATATCCACAACCTTCTACATAATAGTTGGAGCACTGGCTATCCTTTCCCCTATAGCCTCCCTCATACAAAGCTATCTCTTTGCCCTACTAGGAGAAAAGATTGGGACAGATCTTCGAAACAGACTCATGGAAAAAGTCTTAAAACAAGATTACAACTACCTTGTAAAAGAAAAACCTTCAAAAATCCTTACCGTCATACTCAGTGATGTTAACTATGTGAAATCCTCCTTCATACAAGCCATAGCATTTGCCATAACAGGGATCGTGCTCCTCATTGGAAGCATATTTATGATGTTCTCGTTAAATACCAAACTAGCAACATATGTAGTAATAGCAGTTCCAGCATTCGTCATAATACTTTTCTTAGTCATAAAGAATAGATTTAAGATTTTTGCAGAAGTACAAAAAGTAAGAGACAGTCTAAACAAGGTTATAAATGAAAATATAAAAGCATCAATGTTAGTAAGAGTATTTGTGGCAGAAAAAACAGAAATCAAAAAATTTACAACCCAAAACACACTTTCTAAAAATCTCGGTATAGATGTAACCAAAATATTCGCATTAGTGATACCTGCCATCAGTGCCCTCTTTTTCATCTGTTCTCTGCTCATCATCCAGATAGGAGGACAAGAATCAATCGCAGGAAGACTCCCAATTGGAGATATATCAGCCTTCAATCTCTACGTCCTAATATTCATCATGCCCCTCATATCCCTTAGCTTCATGTCTACAATGCTTGGACAAGCAATGGCATCATTGCAAAGAATAAGTGATGTATTAGATAGAGAAATAGATTTCAAGGATGGGAAAGAACCATTAGAAAGAATAAACGATATCCATATTAGAAAGCTTTCATTCAAAGATGAAGATATCGATATATTAAGTAATATCAATTTTGACTTAGAAAAGAATCAAAAGATTGGAATCATGGGATTAACCGGTTCAGGAAAAACACTCTTTTTAAAACATTTTCTAAGAGCTGTAGAACCCACAGATGGAGAAATATTAATCAACGGTAAAGACATCAAAGAATATAAATCACACGATCTAAGAAAAGAAATTGGTTTCTGCTTCCAAGAGAATTTCCTCATTAACGAAACAATATATGAGAATATCCGTTTTGGAAGAGATCTTAAAGAAAAAGATGTCCTCAAAGCAGCTCGAATTGCAGACGTAGATGAGTTTACAAAAAAATTAGAAAAAGGATACAAAACTATGGCAGGAGAAAAAGGATCGAACCTCTCTGGAGGGCAGAAACAGAGAATCATGATTGCCAGAGCATTAGTAGACCACCCTTCCCTACTCATATTAGATGATATCACCAGTAGATTAGATGCCAATACTGAAGGACGAGTGTTTGAAAATATTAAAAAGAACTATCCAAATATCTCCATGATACTTGTAAGTCAGAAAATCTCTTCTCTGAAAGATTGTGACCAAATATATATATTCGACGAAGGAAAAATTTCTGAATCTGGTACACATGATGAACTTCTAAAAACATCCTCTCTGTATCGAGAAATTGAATTGTCACAAAGTAACTACGATGAGTAAAAATCAAAAGTACAACCTACAATTAGATGAAAATGTGGATTACAAGAAAGGGCTTAAGCTTGTCTTAAGACATGTTAAACCATATATCTTTCCATTCATATTAATATCAATATGCTTACTGGTTGCTACCATTCTTGGAAATGCGATACTACCTCGCCTACTTAAACAGGCGATAGATGTAAATATAACCAACAAGGATCTCGCAGGATTAACCCAAACGACCCTCATATTCATTGGGCTTGGAGTCATCTATCTCATCCTAAGTTACATCAGACTCTTCTTCACGGGCAAACTTGGCCAAAATATTCTCTTCAATATCCGAAAAGAACTTTTTAACAAAATCCAAACTCTTCCTAGTCGATTCTTCTCGGATAACCAATCGGGGGATATAATCCAAAGATTAACAGGAAATGTTGATACTCTAAGTGCGTTTTTTTCAGAAGGAATAATCAGACTCTTAGATGTCGTATTCTCCTTAACCATTATACTCATATCCATATTCCTACAAAGTAATCTCATTGGATTCATAGCTCTGGGTGGAGCATTTGTAATGATAGTCTACATAGCTATCCAAGGACGAATCATAGAAAAACCAATTACAGAATCACTAAAAAAAGAAGGAAATATTAGTGCTAATGTACAAGAATCCTTAGATGGATTTGTAGCAATACAATCCACAAACCAACAAAAAAGCTGGACTAACAACTTCCAAAAGAGAACGGCATCCTACTACACAACAATGAAGAAAGTTTCCCTCATCTCTGCTCTTTCCAAATCCATACTTACATTCTTAAGTGTAGTTGCGGTATGTATTCTGCTATTAACCTCCTTAAATCTGTATGCTAAACAAATCATAACCATTGGTACTGTCATATTAATACTCTCTTACATGCAGGACCTCCTACAAAAGATTGTAGACATTGCAGAGATATGGAGGATCATAAAGACAGGAATGGCATCTGCGGAGAGACTGAGTGATGTCATGGAGCTTGAAAGTGACATATCCACTCCTACTCTTCCTTACACTCCTAAAGTAGTAACTGGAAGCGTAGAATTCAAAGATGTAGATTTTGCATATGTTGAAAATGAAAAAGTTCTTTCAGATGTTAACTTCAAAGTCGATGCAGGACAAACCATCGCTATTGTTGGTCCTACTGGTGCAGGTAAAACTACCTTTGTTAACCTCATTGCTCGTTTGTATGATACAGATAACGGGAATATATATATTGATGGAAAAGATATTAAGGAATGGGATCTAAAGGCATTAAGAAAGAACATTGGCTACCTCATACAGGATACCTTCTTGTTTGAGGATACAATCCTAAATAACTTGAAATATAATAACCCCGGGGTTACGACAGAACAAGCTTTGCAGGTGTTTAAAGATTTGGGAACAGAATCATTCATTACTTCTCTACCTGAGAGTTTGGAAACAAAGATTAGTACAGAGAGTAGCGAGATTAGTGCTGGTCAAAGGCAGATTATTGCTTTGGCCAGAATATTACTGAGAAATCCTAAGATATTAATACTTGATGAAGCTACTGCTAGGATTGATACTAAATCTGAAAAGATGTTACAAAATGCAATTGAAAAAGCATGTGAAGGGAAAACTACATTCATCATTGCGCATAGGTTAAGTACGATATTTAATGCAGATCAAATCATATTGATTAAGGACAATACTATTCTTGAGAAAGGTTCTCACAAAGAGCTTTTAGCACTCAAGGGTTTGTACTTTGAAATGTACTCTCGTTTTGTAGGGAAATAATATATACTGGAGTATGGAAGAGAACAAGCGACACGATTTTCTGATTGGATTATGCATAACCCTTGGTACTATTATCATTGGCCTAATTAGCTACGTCGTATATTTCAATACAATTTCTCAACAAAAAGCACGATGTGATTATTCTGGTTGGTCATATGCCAATGGTGATTCTTTCAAATCCTCTGATGGTTGTAATTACTGTGCATGCAGCGACGGACAGGTTGTCTGTACCGCTATGGCATGTACAAATAACTAAATTATACATTTATATATATTATGGATACTGTCCCAAATGTCCCTATGGAAACGCCAACTCCAATCCCAACCCCTACTCCACCACCTGCTACTAAACCTAAATCAAAATCTAATGGTGGTTTAGTTGCTTTGTGTATATGTTTGGCATTAATAGTGGTTGGTTTACTTGTATATATTGCCTATGAGAAGGAATATATACAGATTCCTTTCTTAAGTAAGACTGACTCTGCTCAGGATACTGAAGAGAATGGAAATACAGACAATACAGATGCTACTGAAACTGATGATGTTGTAGCTACTACTACATTCACTGGAGATACTGTTACGGCTACCCTACCTGAGGATTGGACTATGCAGGAATACTATGATGGTCTAGGTTCTGAATATCTTTCAGAGGGTCCTAATTACAGCGGTTTAACTGGTATTAAGATTTTTAATGCAAGTAATACTTCAATGTTCTATCTTGCGGGTGTTAATGGTATTGGTTTTGAGGGTTGTAGTGAGTACTATGCGTTTGCTGATGACAATCCTGCATACAGAGCTGAGGCTCAGGCTTCTGCTGATTTAATGGGAGACCCTATGAATATTAATGACTTTAGTAATATGCCATATGCTGAGTATGAGGTTCTTGGTAGAACTGTTAGAAGAATAGCTACTAAGATCTATTTGGATGATGAAGAGGGAAACAACTATTTTGAGGCTCCTTGTTTTAATGTGGTTGTTACTTTTGAGGGGTTATCATATACCGATGAGACTAATAATCCATATGAGGCATATTTCTATGGTTTTAATACAGCTATAACGGGAGAGGAGTTATTAAAGGTTGATGACATATTAAAGAGTCTTACAATTACAGAATAGTTGGGATCGTTATACTAAAAAGATATCTTTGCATACGCACAAAGCGCTTCCTTTTTGGGAAGAGTGCAAACCTACTCTTCTGAATTCCAAATGCGCAAAGCAACAATCTTAGCATCCGACTCATCGTACATGAACATTCCCAGCTTATTCATATCACTAAGCTTCTTTGTGATCGCAAACATCTCGTCACAATATCCGCTTTCCTCCGTATCAGGTTCACAACCTCAGACAAAGTCCGTGTAAAACACAAACTCCCCATACCTCGCAACTCCATTAGCCCTTCCATCTGCTAGATATGGTCCTTCTACGAAGACAAGTACTTTCTCATCACCGATATCCTCCATAATAGATTCACTACTTATAATTACCCTCGTTTCTCCTGTGATAATATTTTGTCTATATATTGCCAAGCCTCTTCTATAGGCAATAATGCCATCTCCAAGATATACAATCTCGCTAACATAGAAATTTTCGATATCAGACCCTATCGCCTTGATGATATCTACCCTTAAATTATATTCGCATCCTTCATCCGTAGTAATCATTCCCTTGAACACTCTACACTGTCTGTGCTGTTATCATTTGGGATATAATTTTCAGAAGCATTTGTAGATCCAGATTCTCCATCGCAAATAGACAAATTCCTCTTACTTTCAACAACATACAAAACTGCAAAAGTAATTCCTATTATAGCCAATATGGCCATAGATAATGGAATTATATTCTTTTTAAATCCTTCGTTAAAAATTTTGTTCATATATACATTGAATGTAATTTAATAAAAGATACGTGAATATCCTTATATAAATACGATACTCTACCCCTGTGAGATTTTCACTTATTGTGTGTTAAGAGGGCCATATTGTCAAAACTAAGATACAAGGTGTTTTTTATCTATCGCCTTAATGCCCATACCTACTAAAAGACTTAACACAAGCACAAAAATAAATGTTAAAGATATATCAACCAATGGTCTTTCATAATTCCGATATCCCTCCCTTTTTATAAAATCTAGAACGATGGCATGTATCCCATATATTGGTAGCGAAAGTTTTGATATCCAAAGAAGAATACCTTTCAATGGTTTTAATTTTTGAAAGTTAATTTTTACTAATAAAAACAGGGAAACCGCACCGAAAGCTACCATTACTCCTGTATATTTATAGAAGGTTCCAATATATTCACCTGCATTAGTGGAAAGGGTCTGTGTAAATTTAGCAATAATTATAGAAGAAATAAAATATACAAGGAGGAGAAGAACTGATATTAAGTTATTCCTTTTCTTAAACTCTGGAAGGTTTCCTATAAGTGCTCCGAACCAAGCATAGAGGAAATAATAGATAATTGTGCCGTCAAACCAATATAAACTAGAGAAAGTTAAGCCATACATAGAGGTAAAATCATTTACTCCTGGATTAACAAGAATAAAAAGTACAACACCTATCATCAATAGCCTAAGATTTTTTGTTTTCCGGACTGTGATGATCTCACTTACAAGATATATCAAAGGGATCATGTATAAAAACCAAAGGTGGTAAAAAACAGGCTGGAAAAGGATATTCTTAATCTTGCTTAGAACGGGGATATCTAAGTAAAATTTAAGATAAAGAATTGCTATTAGACTATAAAAGAGTATTGAAGCAATAATCCTAAGGTAATTCTTGTTTTTAGGTACCTTTTTATTAAAGAATAAATAACCAGATATCATAAAAAAGAGGGGCACGGAAACCCTAGTAAAAGAATCAATGATATTCCCAATCATCCACGAAGAATTAGAAATACTATTTATTTCATAAAGATAAGATGCTGACGTGTGTAAAAGTAGGACCAAAATGGTGGCTATTGCTCTCAAATATTCTATCCAGTATATCCTCTCTTCCATGCATACAAGGATATCAAATAACTTTTCCTTTTGTAAGGATAAAAAGGTCAATTATGGTGGAGACGGTGGAAATTGAATCCACGTCCAAAAGTTTTGCTTAGCATCATGTACAAACATATCTAATCCTGTATAGCTAGACATATCTAAAAAGATTAGCAAAAAGATATATCTACTCAGTAATTATATTCATACATACTACTCTACTGACAAAGTAGTAATAATATATCCTAGTAACGACTATCTTTTACCCCTAACTAAGAATAAGGATAAAGACACTAGTCAAACTTAATTGGCTAGACTTTAAGCAGCAAAGTTAAAGTTGAAATTTGGCATAGCCAAACTTGCTTTAATATTCTCTGCAAAAGCGACGATTTTGTTTTTTACACTTATCATTGTGCGTTGATTAACGAGACAACCCTCGGTTTGTGACAACTAAACGCAGACTCCTGTCGAAAGCCTTACGTCCCCATATATTGAAAAAGAGCTAGGAATATCTCTATTCCTATATACATTATACCATTTCTAGGGATTATTTACCTCTCCTGATTAATCAGATCTCTGTAATGATAACCACTCTTACGTATCTTCCTATCAAATGTCTCAGGATCTATCTCCACTAGCCCAAACTTAGGCCAAAAACCCTCAGCCCATTCAAAGTTATCTACCAAAGACCAATGCATATATCCTCTTAGATCTACACCAGCCCTCAGAGCCTTCCTCATAGCCTCAAACGTCTCATCTAGCCACCACTTCCTATACTGATCCTTAGAATCAGCTAAACCATCCTCGGTTATATATATTGGAAGATTAAACTGTTTCAAATGTACTAACACATTAAAAATGGAATCCGGCCTCATCCACCAACCAAAATCAGACACCCTATCATTATCATTTCTTTCACCTCTAATACCCACCTTCATATGGAAGTAATAGTTAAGACCAATATAGTCAAGATATTTCAAAATACGCTTTAAATACAATTCACCAAAAAGAAAATGTCCTAGCTTAGCTATACCAACATTCCAAATATGATTATTATATGGCTCAATATATACATTAGGCTTCGCAACACCAACCTGAGCTTGTGGATTAACTCTCTTAATCTCCTCATACCCTATCTTGTGCCACTCTACCATTCTAAAGTAGTAGAAATATGCAGCAGAGAAAATATTCTTCTTACACGGAGGCCAATCCCCTAAAAGAAAAGACTTGGAAGCAATGGAATCCGGTTCATTTAATACCATCCAGTATTTAACCTCTTTAGCAAAGTTCTCAGCTACAACCCGAATATACTCTCTGAAATGGATATCTATTTTCTTGCTCAAGAAACCACCCTCTTCTTCATCAGCCCATATTGGTATAGTCCAATGCCAACAGGTAACCATAGGTTCTATACCATTTTCCTTGAGTTCCTTTATTAAGTTTCTGTAATATGCCAAACCTTCTTCATTTACGAGACCCTTTTGTGTAAATATCCTGGACCACTCAATTGAGAATCTGTAACTATTCAAGCCCATCTCCTTCATAGCCTTAATATCATCTTTCCACCTATGTAAGCTGTCAGATGCCATACCTGAAATTCTCCTTAACGGGTCTTTGGCTTCTGTTAAAAGATGTTCTGGAAATGCATACCAATTAGGAATATTCTTAGCTCTCTCCTCTGCTGTTTCCTTCTCCCACTTAGACCAGTTGTTCGTATTCCCCCCTTCTATTTGATGTGATGAAGTTGCTGCTCCCCACAAGAAATCTTTTGGAAATATACTACCCATCGCTCCTCCTTGCTTCCCACAACCCTATGGCTGTAGCTACTGAGAGATTAAACGAATCTATCTTGTCCGAATTAGGTATATATATACTCTGTCCCAATTCTCCAAATTCCTTAGGCAAACCCCTACTTTCATTCCCTTGGATCATACTAAATGGCTCTTCAAACTTAACCTCTCGTACATCTTTAGCTCCATCAAGCATAAAGGGATAGATATTTCTTTTCCCATACTTAGCTATGTATTCATGGATATTCTCAAAATATTCAAAATTGATCTGGAAGAAAGCCCCCATGGTAGAGGATATAACCATTGGGTCAAAGATATCTGTAGCAGGACGTATTATGGCTAAATTAACAACATCAAATCCGACCATTGTACGAATTATGGTCCCCAGATTACCCATATTTCTAGGCTCAACTAAGACAAGATGATTAGCGTCTGGTTCTAATTCTGATTGATATTTCTCAAATACTCCAACGAAATATGTATTCTCCTTAGTAGCGATTTTGTCTATCGCCCTATCCGCAATCTCTATCGGGATATTCAAATCCTCACACAAATCGAAAGCTTCATTCACACCCTCGCTATCATCTCTTTTTGATTTTGCCAACACCTTAATCAAATGATCTTTCTGGTAGTTGAGCAAATCCATAGTAGGATATGGACCAAATGCATATGAGTACTCGAACTTCTTTTGATATTTTTTTAATCTTGGATCTAACATCATTATTTCTTTCCCATGACATCCTTTAATATCTTGTCTACGCTCCCCTTGGACCTCGCTAAGCTCCATTTCTCCTCTCGAAGCATCAAGTATGCTTCTTCGATTTTTGCCTTCGTCTCATCGAGCTGCTTATTTTTCTTCGCCAATTCCTTCTGGGTACTAACTTCCTTCTGGAACATAACATAGATACTGTTTAAAAAGCCTATTAACAAGCCAATATATGCGAAGAACCTTGCCCATACAGACAAATTCATCATATTCGAATATTCAAGATTGAAGAATGGGAGGTAGAAAACCTGTGAAAGAATTAGGAAGGATATGAGGAAGATTATCCAGTAGTTAAAGTCATCTGTAACCCATCCCCTGTTAAGCAAATATCCCAGGAGCGAGAGAATTAAGAACATCAGGGAGACCAATCCCACAATTATTACAGCCAAGCTATCTACCACGACACCGGCTATCATTAAGAATATGAACACCCCAATGAATAGGACAAAACTTCCGGCAACCAAGCCCATGAGCAAAGTCTCATTTTTCTTTCTCCCCTTACTACTCTTGCCTTCTTTTCTGCTTACTAACCAACTGATGAACATTACAACAGAGAGAAATGTTTTAGACAAAACAGAGGTTACTGGGTACACCTGTGTAGAAATCCCTGTAAATAAATTTCCGATTCCTCCTAAATCTAAAACTACCTGAAAAATATCTAACAGCCCTACTCCTAGAAATCCAATCCCTATGAACAAGAAGTTTAATGAGCTCTGTTTTGTGTAGTACCTTAGTAAAGCAATTACACCTATGAATAGTGCGAAGATTCCAGATATGAGGGTTATGAATGGTTGAAAATCTTTAAACCAAACAATATCTCCTGCCCAATATGCTAATCCCAAAAACGCAAGTAACGAAACACATAGGGACAGAAACTGTATATCTACATGCTCTCTAGGTAATTTGTCTTCCATAGCTCAATGAATACTTAAATTAATACATAAACTGCTTAATAGAGATTGTGACCTCTCTTTCAGCTAATGGTGCACATACGACTATACTTCCTTCTCCGTCATTAGAAATGTAATACCCTGTTCCATTCCCTTCTGTTCTGAATGTATCGACGGGGAGACTTTTTATATCTCCTTCCGCAAGAGTTGTTGAGAGATCAACATAGTTCTTACAATCTAGAGAGCCTGTCCTACATATTTCATTTCCAATGCTTGCACATTCTCTATTGAGTGGAATCATGCTTGGAATATTACCTGTAGCATCAACGTATTTAGACATTGACTGCATAATACTAAGCACATCGGCATTCCTTATAGAGTTTCTCGCGTCTGATTGTCCCTTTCCAGGATTTAATATCATGTAAGCAAATGCTGCTACAACGAGGAATATTGAAAACCCTACTAAGACATCGAGGATGAATTGCCTTTTAGCAATTATTTCATCATCCTTGGCAGTTTTTGATTCTTTCATAGATACATAATACAAAACAAAAAAAGTTTTTGCTACATATATAGGGCGATATTAAAAAATACCCCATATCCAATATTCCCATAATATGATAGTGTATATTATATAGTAATTAACCTGTCTGAAAAGATTGTTTTAGCAACATAACCGGACATTAATGACGGGTTATCCACAACCGATATATAACGTGAGTAACTAAGAAGTGCCTACACGAAGAACGCAAAGATGAACTACCACAATTTACAAGGCCTTGCAGCTCTATATTGTTTGAATCTAATATGAAAATACGGAGAGAGAGGGATTCGAACCCCCGGTATGGTTGCCCATACAATGCTTTTCGAAAGCATCCCTTTCAGCCACTCAGGCATCTCTCCTTAAATGATCTAAACCTTATCTAAAGGGATATATTCACCAAAGTTTAACTTCTCTAACCACCCCTGCTTCCTAATATCCTTGTAAAGAAGTTTATCTTGTAACAAAACAAATATTGCATCCTTATCCTTCTCACTTAGTAAAAATAACAAAGCTCCTGGAAGATTCAATTTAGTATCTACAATCAAAAATAATTGATCTTGTTTCTTTGTAAAGTAGAAATTCTTCATAATGTACCACTCATATAACTTGTTTCCAGTGTCTATGCCTCTTGCAGTGACCCTGTGAGTAACCTTTTGAGGTTTAGTCGTACCTAACACATATATTAGGAAAAGCATAGCTATGATTGCTACCATGAGGAAGTAGTGCCCAAGAATAGCTAAAAGGAGTATTAAGACCAAACTAAGCGCAACAATGATCATGAAATACTTAGTATTGTATGATATCTCATATCTATCTGGTGCTTCCCATTCGAAAAGCTTGATGTTTTGAACTACTTTTTTTTCTTCTTCAACCAAAGAATCCTTTTCTAATTGAACTTCTCCTTTTACAACTTTTCTTCTCCTATCATTCTTCTCATTCTCAATGGCTTGTTTTTTTGCTTTTTCTAAAGCCGCTTCCTTTTTCTCTAAGGCCATCTCCCCGGATATTATTTTTGCAAGGTCGTTTAGTTCTTTGTTCATATGGATATCATATAACAAAGAGGCTTAAGATAACAACTATTAGAATGGCAAATCCCCATATGAAGTTAAGAATGTGAAAGAAGTGTAAAAGATATGCCACTAAGATTCCAATGCTGATAAATAGCCCGTATCTCACAGCTATTTTTATATTTACTTGCATATCTACATGTTTGAAGAATATCAACCTAATAGCAAATGTTATTAAAATACTGAGACAAAGAACTGTTATGAATAGAAGGAAGAAGAGCACTACAATATTTGTAACTATATAGTTACCATTAATATCTAAAGGTAGAAAGGAGGTGTTCTGTATTAAATAGTACAGAAATCCGACAGTTCCAATTAGCACGCCTATTGTTGTAGTTAGAAATTTAATCATTTATATTTCTCCAGGCTTTTTAGATTAGAAAATATATTTATATCATAGGACAAATAATTTCTAATTGCTTGTATATGAATATATTAATTATAGAGAATTCCCCCACTCTTTCTCAATTGCTTCAAAAAGCATTGGAATCATATCGGTATAATACGACTTTAGATGATGAAAATTTTCAAAGTAAGTCTCTAATTTCTAAAAAGATCTTTGATTTTGTCATTCTTAATACGAATATGGGCAAAGAGCTTACTGTGGAGATCTTGGATTATATTAAGAAAACAGATAAAGATACCAAGGTTTTGGGTGTTTGTAATAAAGGAAGTTGGGTTGAAAAGGTTGATTTCCTTAATCATGGTGGTGACGATGTGCTTACATATCCATTTCCTGTCCAAGAATTGCTTGCTAGAATACAATCTTTGATTCGTAGGCCCAAAAGTTATGTGGATGAGAATCTCTATCTTGGTGATTATGTCTTAGATACTAAAAATAGAGTTGTAACGAAGGATGAAAAGGATATTAATCTTAGGAAAAAGGAATATTCTCTGTTCGAGTATCTCGCAAGAAATAAGAACCGGGCTATTTCCAGGTGTGAATTACTCGATCATGTATGGGATTATCGTGAATATGTTGGTTCAAATACAATAGATGTTCATATTAAAAGATTGCGTGACAAACTAGAAGACAAGAATCTTATCAATACAATTCACGGCGTTGGTTACAAGATTAAGGCTAAGAAACCTAAAGCATCATAGGCATAACAAGATGCACAAAGTTCTCATCACCTTTAATTTTAAAGACCCCTGGTCTGACGGGTTCAGAGCATTCAAATACAATGTCTTCAGAATCTATATGATTTAATACATCCGAAAGAAGTTTTGCACTAAATGCAATCTTAATATCATCACCTTCTACCTTACATGCAATATTACTTTGATTTTTGCCTAAGTCTGATTGTGTAGCAGAAAGTGATATTTTCCCCTCTTTGTATATATCCAATATCATTTTATTTCCTAAAACAGATCTCGCAATGATGTTTATAACCTTTAAAGAATTTAAAAAATCATTTTTTGATATTTCACTCTTGGTTTTATATCCGGTAGGTATGATTTGCTTGTATTCCGGGAATTCACCATCTATTAATCTAGATACTAAATCTACTTCTCCAAATCTAAACAATATCTGATTTTTGTCACTTAAGAGATAAAATTCTATAAAATCATCTTCACTATCCAATTCTGATGCAATATGTGCTAATTCTTCTAAAGCTCTAACTGGAACTAATATACTCTTCTCTTCCTCAGCCTTTGTAATTTTAACAACTTGTTTAGAAAGTCTAAGACCATCGGTACATACAAAAGATAAAGTATCTCCATTTATTTCTACTTTTACCCCTGTCAAAACAGGTTTAATATCATCTCTTGCAGCAGCAAATGCAACTCTATTTATTGCAGTAACTAGGTCTGCCTTATTGAGCTTAACAAGAGGCTTCTGTCCATCTTCAATCATAGGGATTACAGGGAAATCATCTGCCGGCATTGTATTAAAACTTGCAGAGTTATTCTCTGTAGATATATTGAAACTTTGCTTTTCTAATTCAACATCAACCTTTTCTTCTGGAATAGAGTTTATGAATTCTGATAGCTGTTTAGCTGGTGCCGTAATCTTACCCTCAGCATTCACATCTGCCCCTATCCATGTACTTATACTTAATTCGAGATCTGTTGCTTTTAGTATGACCTTTCCTTTTACAGTTTCAAAAAGAACGTTGTTCAAGATTGGTAATCCTGGTCTGTTGTTTACTACTCTACTTATTATGTTTAAATACTTTGAGAATGTATCTTGATTGCATGAAAACTGCATATTACTTAAATGTAAATTTTATATAGTTAGGCAGTTGACTGGTATATTGTATCATTTTTTAGAGTTTATAAGAATTGTGGTGTCCTCTGTTCTATATTATTTTTTATATATATTTAGTAATAGATGTAGTAGTGAGTATGGATATGTTGATAAGTATCTGGAAGGAGCTAAAAAACGAAGGTGTAATCTATTTTCTTTGGATATTCCCTTTGTGGATACTACCCTCCCCTAGAAATGTTAATTCTTCGTAAGAATCTTTTATTAAAGAGTGTTTCTAGTGTGGGTAAATTTCTGAATAACTTGCGAGTAAACAAGGGGCTATGTGGTTAAACTAAAAACAGGAAGTTGTTTGCTAGAAAGAGCTTAACGGTATTCCAACGTTTCTGTTATGTGGAAAAGACAGGTGGTTGTCCGAAGATGTCCCTGTGTTGTACACATGGTTATCCACGTCTATTCTCGTATTAGTTTGTAACAATTTTGCATCTTTTCATTAAAGCGAGAATCCTTCTCCCGCAACGCTTTTATCTTCTCGCAAGCGTGTAATACAGTAGTGTGATCTTTTCGGTTTACCTCTTTTGCTACTCTTTCTAATGGCATACCTAGTTCATTTCTTAAGATATACATCACGATCTGTCGACATTGTGCAATATATGCTGTTCTTCTGTCTCCTTTGATGTCTGCCAGTTTAACATCGAAAGATTCTGAGACACATTTCATTACTTTCGCAGGAGAGATTTTCTTTCTTTTGCTCTCCAAATCAATTTGTAAAAGTCTTCCAATATCTTCATATGTAGGATTCATTCCGAGCTTAAACAAGGAAAGTACTTTAGTTAGGGCGCCTTCTAACTCTCTGATGTTGTTTTCTACATTCTTTGCAATTAGATCTAAATATTCTTTAGGAACATTTACATTAGAACCTTTGTCAATAATCATTTGTTGAAGAATAGCGAGTCGAGTTTCGTAATCGGGAGCTTGAATATCAGCAACCATGCCACCTTCAAATCTAGATCTTAATCTGTCAGTAATATTCTTAATCTCTTTGGGTGGTCTGTCTGATGCTAGTACAATCTGTTTGTTTGCTTGATACAGAGTATTGAAGGTATGGAAAAGTTCTTCCTGAGTTCTAGGATATGTTTCTACAAACTGAACATCATCGATAATCAAGAGATCTACAGCTCTATACTTGTTTCTAAAATCTTCATTTCGCTTTGTTCTAATTGAATCTACCATCTCATTTAAAAACTGTTCGATGGAGATATAAACAACCTTCTTTTCAGGAAATCGGTTAATTACTTCATTTCCTATTGCTTGCATCAAGTGTGTTTTCCCCACCCCAGTGTTTCCATGGAAGAATACCGGGTTATATGCTTCTCCGAGGCTATCCACAACTGCTTGAGCTATTGCTTCCGCCAATCTGTTGTTTGTGCCAACAATGAAATTTGAAAAAAGATATCTAGGATTCAACTGAGCTTTTTTTAGGTTTTCTTCTTTCAGAGATTTTTCATTTTCTGCAGCAGAAAACAGATCAACAGTCTGATTAGTTCGAGGATCATGATATTCATATTTTGGTTTTTCTTTCACAGCCTCTCCTTCTCGTAAGTTTATCTCTATCTCCAAATTCTGACCACATGATTTTAAGAGTGCATCTTTTAGTGCAAGGCGATAGTCTCTTAGCATCTTCTCTCTTTTGTATGGGACATCACAGGACACTTGAGCTACCCCATTAGAGATATTTTCGATGTAGCATCCTCCAAAAGTATTTTTGAACTCCTCCGCTCCAATCATCAACTTTAAGTTTTCCTTGGTAGACCTCCACAACGCGTCTGGGTCTAAGGTTTGTATATAGGAGGAAGCAACAGAAATCTCTGGCTTTGGTAGTTCTTGTACATGTGTGTTAAATTCTGCTTTGTCCATACTGTAGACAGGTTATATATTATCTTAAGGCAGTTTGGAGGCAGTGTTCTGGCCGATTGGGACTTTAGACCATTATATATATTTTCGTGAAGATGTGGATATGTATTCTAGGACGTTAGGGATATCCTTTGCTAGAAGGCATTTCTAAAACACGATTTAATATCTAGAATTTTTAGAGGGTGAAAAAGACAGATTTATGTTTTATCCGGCCAGGCTATAGCCAGGCCTTCAGTCAGAAAAAGTTCATCGGCAGTTGAGCTTGCTAGGCTGTTGTTTTAGCATAAACAACCATAAACTATTCAAATATATTCTTACTTTTAAATATGCACAACGCAAAAAGGTGGCATGCAGTATACTTTTAGAAGAAATGAATTAACTGTGAATTAAGGTCAGGCCATAGCCAGGCTTAAGTATTTGCCAATTATCCACTCATCATATATAATACCCACGATATCATATAGAGTAACAAATCAATGAAAAGAACATACCAACCAAAAAATGTAAAAAGAATTAGGAAGTTTGGCTTCATGGCTAGAAATGCTACCCCCGATGGAAGAAACGTACTAAAAAGAAGAAAAGCAAAAGGTAGAGTAAGACTTACTGCAAGTGAGGAATACAAGACCCTTAGAAAAAAACATACAAAAAGTATAAGATAGTAGTATATATGCTACCTAAAAAGTATAAATTGCCAGCAAAAGATTTTCGTTATGTATACTCCAAAGGTTTGAAGTTTCGTGGACAGTATGGAATGTTAGTTGCACTAGCTTCCTCCTCTGCTCCTAAGTTTGGTTTTGTGTTAAACAAAAAGGTAGGGAATGCCGTTCAAAGGCATAGAATGACAAGATTGCTTAGAGTTATCGTTATGGAATTAGTTAAAGAATTAGATTTTGATAACTACAAATTCAATTTTGAATATGTCGCATTTGAATTTTGTGACTCGAAAGAAATATTGAAGGCAGATGTAATTACTCAGTTTAAGAATGCGATTAAGTAATGAAGTATATTCTTCTCTTCTTAATACGTATCTACCAAAAGACCCTCTCCTATGATCATGGATATATGGGGGAACTTTTCCCTAACAATCGACCATGTAAATTTGCTCCATCTTGTTCTGAATACGGATATCAAGCTATAGATAAGTATGGGGCATTCAAAGGAACTAAGATGGCAATTCAAAGAGTAGCTCGATGTACACCAAATGCTCAGCCGGGACAATACGACCCAGTACCGTAGCCAAATGGAGTGGAATTGTATATAATCGGAAGTTACTTTCACTTTAAATACAGTATAAATACTATGCTAACAACAATTTGGAACACCATATTTACCTACCCTCTCCTTAACCTCACATTGGTTTTTTATCATTTGTGTGGGGATAATCTTGGAATCGCAATTTTACTAATTGCGATATTAACAAGGTTAATATTAATTCCTCTCATGAAGAGGCAGACTGAGATGACCAGAAAAATGGCTGGGTTAAAGCCTCAGTTAGATGAATTAAAAAAGAAATATGGTAGTAATCCACAGAAGCTTTCCGAAGAGCAAACAAAACTTTACAAAAAAGTTGGATACAATCCTCTTGGTTGTCTAGTAACAATGATTCCTCAATTGGTCGTGCTTTCTGCTTTGATTGTCGTTATTAGAAATCTTACAGACAATAAACTAGATGGAGTATATCCTTTTATTCAAACATGGTTTACCTCTGCATCTGACTTCGCAATTAACACAAAATTCCTTTTCTGGGATTTAACCAAGTCCTACTCTACTGTTGGAGCTGAGTTTGGGAAGTTTTCAATGCAGGCTATCTCTTACTTAATCCTTGCACTTCTCGTAGGTGGTTCACAGTATGTCACTACGATCTTTACAATGAAAATGCAAAATCCTACAAGTGTAGTTCCAGAGAAGAAGAAAGAAAGAAAGAAGGGAGAACCAATGTCACCTGAAGCCCTTCAAGGAAACATGACAAAGTCTATGAATTTGATATTACCTCTCTCTACTATTTTCATTGCGGTAAGCGCATCTTCGGCATTGAGTATATATTGGATAGCTCAGTCATTAATGTTAGTAGCACAATATTGGATATTGGATTGGGATAAAACAAAGAAAGGTGTACAGAACCTATATACTAAATACTTTAAGAAATCTAAATAACACTACCCCGTTATTTTGAGAAATAAATTAAATATATTTTAATGTTATGAAAGATAGCGAAATTCTTAAAATTGTTAACGAGGAAGTAGATAAGCTCTGTGAGTTATTAGGTGTTGAGTGTACTAAGGAGTGTAAAGTAGAAGATGGGGATGAAAATACTAAGTACATCAAAATTGCTTTTAATGGTGAAGATTTAGGCTATATGATTGGTAATAGAGGAAGACATTTAGATTCTCTTCAGTTCATGACTCAAATTATTCTTGGCAGAAAGATCTCAGAAGATACCCCATTTAAGGTTTTTGTCGATGTTGGTGGATATAGATTAGAAAAGGATAAGCAGCTTGAAGAATTAGCACTACAGAAGGCTGATGATGTAAGAATCATGGGTGATGAGGTTGCTCTTCCTCCTATGAAGCCATCTGACAGAAGAATTGTACATATTGCATTGGAGAAATTCGATGATATTACAACTGAGAGTCGTGGTGAGGGTATGGATAGATATATTGTCATACTTCCAGCTGTTAAATAGTTCTTTCTGTTGATAGAATTAGTTAATGGATATACGAAAATTTCTAAAACAGTATTGGTTTCAACTTGGAATTTTTGTTTTGTTGACTGTACCCCTACTCTTTTTGATGCAAGAGAATGTCCTTAGATCGGTTGTTCTTCTCCTTTCATTAATAATCTGGCTAGTGGTTAGTATTAAAACAAAAAGCGTTGTACTTTCTAGTATCTTGTATATATTAATTACCCTCCCATTCAACTTAACCTATCAGCTACCTACCCATGTTCTATTTTTTAATACAGATCCATATGTAAGTGGTATCTATACTAACTATCTTGTACCAACTATTTCAATATTGGACCTAGGATTGGTGCTTTTAATTGCTTCATATATATATGAATATGGTCGGAAGCATATGCAGGTGATACTACATAAATTCCTGATATATTTGATACCTTTAGGACTATTTCTTCTTTTACAGAGCGCATTTAGATTAGATCTTAATTCTTTAGTTAATGGAGGACGATTGGTTTTAGGCTCTATCTCTCTACTCTTCCTTATTGACTATTTAAAGACACAGAAACATTCGAATATCTACAAATGCATTCTATGGATTTCTGTAGCTTCTGTGCTTATACAGGGAGTGCTAGGTACTATGCAGTTCATAGGCGGCTCTTCACTTGGTCTTTCTATGTTAGGAGAATCTCAAGTGGTTAGTGGTATGCAGGGTTCTAGTTTCGTGACCTTGAATAGTGAGGTATTTCTAAGGGCATATGGTACTTTCCCACATCCTAATGTTTTAGGGGGATATTTTGTAATGAATGTTCTTTTGGGATTATTTTTGTTTTCTAAATCTGAAGGTTTTTACAAAAAACTTTCCATTCTCTTGATTATATTGAGTTGTATATTTGTAACATTGACGTTTTCTAGGATTGTAATATTGCTTGTATTGGGGATTGTTTTTGTAACATTGGTATACAAATTGATCAAAGGAAAACTCTTTTCCTTTACTCCTCTCCTCCTAGTGGAAAGGTTTACTAATTTAATATCAGGAAATGATACAAGTTGGACGGACAGGATTAATTTAATGAAGAGTGGTTTGGGTGTGATGAAGAATAACTTAATGTTTGGTACTGGGTTGGGAAATTTTACAAAAGGAATGGAGAATAATATTCCTAGTACGGTTAATGGTGTGTTGTTAATACAGCCTGTACATAATGTGTTGTTGTTGATGATTGCTGAGTTGGGGATTGTTGGTTCCCTACTTTATGTTCTGTTGTTAGGGAAGGTTTTAGTTAGTAATGTTTCTAAGATGAATTGGTTTAAATGGTTGGTGATATTAACACTGGTTGTTATTGGATGTTTTGATCATTATTTGTTTAGCTTACCACAGGGAATGATTATTGGAGGAATCCTCTTCTTACTATTGTTGAAATAGTCTGGCGGAGAGAGAGGGATTCGAACCCACGGTACGATTACTCGTACGAACGCTTTCCAAGCGTTTCCTTTCGACCACTCAGGCATCTCTCCTAGAAACTATGGCGTACCTGGCCGGATTCGAACCGACGACCTACTGCTTAGAAGGCAATTGCTCTATCCAATTGAGCTACAGGTACATATTCTTGGGGTATTTTATCACAAAGAACCTTATTTTTATATATCTACTATCTCAACAAGAATACCACCCTGTCTCTTTGGGAAGTAGTAAAGAGACTGTGGGAAGTTCACAGGATTGAATTCATACATGGTAGCCTTATCCGAATATTTCAAACCATCTAAATATGTAGTCCCCTCTTTCCACTTCTTACCCTTTAGAGTATTTACAATCTCTGTTTTATCTATTTTTGGCTGTACAGAACCACTGGCAATTAGTTTGATCAAAACAGAGTTATCGGTTTTCTGTACTACAGAAACATCCTTTTGGATATCCTCTCCTAATGTAAGATCTAAATTCTGATCAGTTTGGAAAAGATTCTTAGTTTGCGCCTCAGTTGTCAAAAGAGTAGCAACACCAGCATCAAAGCCATTACTGTAGTAGTAGGTTCCAGAGCTTGTGACTGTCAAAGAAAGATTCGCTTGTGTGGCTTCTGCCCCTATTGCTACATCTGTCTTGAGACTATCTTTTTTAATCTCACTTTTTACGCTATCTGTAATTAAGGCCCACTCACCCTGTTTCTCTTGTAAAGCCTTTTCGGCTTCACTAATTGAAGAAGTCTTTAGTTCATCACTTGCGGTATTTACATCAGAAAGAGAGAGCACAGTATATTCAGTCTTAGAGCCACCAGTAAAGGTCCCTGATCTGTATCCAAATACCTCAGTACTAGAATAGTTTTGTACAGTGAAATATGAACTTGGTGTATTATATTCCTCTCCAATATCCGTTGCGTGTACAGGGGTAGTGAGGAAACTATCACACTCTAGCGAGATTGCGCTGTCTAATGAGTATGTCTTTCCATCTGCAGAAATAACTACCTGTCCTGCAGGAAGTGAAAGAGCCGTACATGTTCCAGAAGGATTTGGATGTGTAAGAGTAACGGCACCAGCGGACTTCTCCCCTTTAAATGCTCTCCCCGTTGCAGTTATTGATGTCGATCGGGCTTCTTCTACCGATTCTGTCTTAATTGGAATTTTAAGTGCCTCAAAATCAATTTCTTTAATATTTGCGTCTCCTGTAAATGTCCTTTCAATGCTTACCTCTTGGGCTTTTACAAATACCCTTACTTTTACAAAGGGAACCGTATTCAAGTATACAACAAGTACTAGCGCAGTTATGAATACTACAGAGATTAAGAGAATTGGAAGCAACTTTTTGAATTTTCTTGTCAATGGAGCCTGGGTCGAGATAGTATTAGAAGGTGAAGATTTTGTTTTAGGCCTAAGGAATTGCAAGAAACTGAAAAGAGGTTTTCTATCTTTATGTGATTGCTCTGTTTTTAGAACATCTTTGAAATCAAGATTAGAAAGATTTGGCTTTACTTCGGAAGTGTCATTTTCTTCGGATGGTAGATCCTCCCCTACGGAGATGATGATTCCATCTTGATGTATAGTCTTAACATCTTTTTTCTTCTCAATATCAGTTCTACTCTTCTGGATGGCTTCATTTATTCTAGTTTCAAAGCTTGAGCTTTTAGAATTTGAACTTTCTGAAGTTGTAGGTTTTTCCTCGAGCTTTGCTTCAGATTTCTCTACAACAGGAGATTTTGCGACAGGTTCTGGAGTTTGTGCCTTTTCCCAGACATCCTCAGTTGGATTGTTGGGCGTATCTATTGTAGTTATGCCCGCGATTTTTGAATTTCTTTGTCCAGTAGGGTTTTTAATAATTTGACAGACAAGAACCTTTCCCTCTTCTTCGGCAGTTTCTTTAATGACAGAGAGATTGATGGAACTAATTAAAATGTCTGATTCTTCAGCAAATGTTAGGATTATCCTATCTGTCTTCGCATTTAATATCCCGCTAACTACATCGGTTAATTCGTCTTCCCGGCCTACTACAATTTTAGTTATTTTCTCGTTTTCTTCCATTAGGTTGGTATCTTTTTAAATCTATTTACCTCATTATCATATGCAAATTTTGCTAAGGCGGCAGGAGTAATATCAAATACATATTTTAGATCGCCACTCAAGTCTACTATATTATCAAGCTTCTGTGGAGTGAAATATTCTATCCTTGGTACAACTGGGAATGGAAGATATTTCTTCCATGGGAATTCAAGCATGACCTCTTTGATTTCGGGTAGTAAGGCACCGCCTCCACAAAGATATATTTGTCCTGGGAATGTATCGATGTCGTCGCAACTGTAAAATGCTGTTTTTAAGGTTTTCATCCAAAGATTGGCAACGGGATATACCACTTTCTGTACTTCTCGAGCAAGTTCTTTTGTAAGGTCTTTGTCGGAATATTTAATTTTTCTTTGTTCAGCATGGCGATAGTCTAAGGAAAGAGTATTTACGATCTCTTTGGTAAAGGTCCGTCCTCCAAAGGCAAACATCTTGGTTTCTACGATATTGCCTTTCTCAACTACGGCAATATCAGAGGTTCCACCTCCAATATCTATGAATATGGCAGAGAAGTCTTTGTTAGTAGAACCATTGAATGCTCGTGCTACGGCAAAAGGTTGAGAAACGATACCTAGAATATTTAGATTTAATTCTTGAGCTACTTTTCTGAGTGCTTCAACATATGTCTTTGGTGCAAAGGAGGCGTAGAAGTTAAGCTTAACTTCTCTCCCCTTGTACCCTACTAGGGAATCGACGGGCATCCCCCCTATTTCCAATCCTGTCTTAGTTATGTGCAATATCTCTATGTCATCGTTTTGTAATCCTGTTCTAGCACCCAAATCTTCTTTTCCATTTACTTCGATTTTCTCCTTTATTTGCTTTATGATATTTTCCTGTTCCTTTGCAGTTACCTCTTTGTCAAAATTCTCTTCTCTTTGATAGTTGATGACGATGGATACACCTTGAATATATTCTCCTGCTATACCCATTACTACATGCTTAGGCATGTCCTCATCTGAGAGCCTACTTGTTAGTTCAGAGATGGAAAGTCGACAGTTGTCCAATACAGTATCGAGGTTGGTGATTATTCCACTTCGCATTGCATTCTGCTGTTGCTCAATACGAGAAATCTTTTTAATATTGATGCCAGTGCTATCCATTGAGAATAGAAGGCTCTTTAATTTCTCAGTACCAATATCTAACGCAATTACGTTTTTGTTAGAATCTAACAAGGAATTGTTTTCAGAAAAGTTTCTTAAAAAAGGCAAGTTTAGCATACGAAAGTATAGCACATTTAAGGGATTAGATAACCACTGTGAGGATAATTGGTTCTCTTTCGGTCTTCTTGTAAATGAGCTTGCTAAGCTCTTTTTCTATAGCGTCCTTAAAATTTTCAATAGTTAGGTTCTTGTTACTTTGAGCTTGTTTTTCCCAATCGTGATGGATATCAAAGATAAGGTTTTCGATTTCCTTTAGCAATTCTTGGGAGCCCTTCATATATACAAAGCCTCTCGATATGAATCTTGGCTTTCCAATAATCTTCTTTGTCTTGAGATTCATATTCAATACCGTCACAAACATTCCATATTCTGAAAGTTGTTTTCGGTCATTAAGCACAATATCTCCAGTGTCGCCTACTCCCAGTCCATCGATGAGAATTGGTTTTGATTCAACTTTCTTTCCTCTCACCCATTTGTGTCCATCCAGCATCCATACTTGTCCATCGTCAGTTAGTAAAACGTCTTCATCTCTCATACCCCATCGCAAAAAATTTTGTTTGTTGAAATATCTAAATGTTAAAGAACCGTGAACAGGCATAACAGCTTTCGGCTGTATGAGGTCAATCATCATTTTCATATCTTCTTGGTTTCCGTGTCCTGTTGAGTGAATCTTAAGATCAATGGAATCTTTGATTAGGTCTGCACCAAGAGAGATGATCCTGTCGGTCATCTTTTCGATTGTGCTTATATTCTCGGGTATTTCAGAAGAAGACATGATGACTAAGTCGCCTTTGTGTATTTTTATGAATTTATGTTCATTTAATGAAACCCTATTTAATACCGCAAATCTCTCTCCCTGACTTCCGGTACATAATATGAGTAACTCGTTGTCTGGATATTTATTAATATCTTTTTCCTTAATGAAAAGGGAATCCTCTGCGATTATATATCTCTTCTTCCTTGCAATATCTATAGCTTGATTCAAACTTCTTCCAGAGAGTAAGACCTTTCTGTTTGTAATCTTCGCAACTTCGATTAATGAATACAATCGAGTAATTAATGAAGAAAAGGCTGCTACCACTACTCTACCCTTTTGCTTTCTAATCAATGCAGTCAAATTGTCAAAGATCTCTGTTTCCGAAGGAGCCTTTCCAGGATGTGTAGCATTCGTACTATCCATCAATGCAACGTCTACCCGTCCTCTTAACAATTTTAATTTTTCATAGTCTGTTTGTGGCTCGTTTGCAGGTGTTAAGTCAATTTTGTAATCTCCCGAGAAAAAGGCGTTTCCATTTGGAGTCTCTATGAAAATTGAAAAAGCATCGGGGATACTGTGGTTAATACCTATGAATGTAGCTTGAAAGTTCTTACCAATTTTTAACTGAGATTTTCTATCTACTCCAAAGATCTTAACTTTGTTTAGCATATGGTATTCCTTCATTTTTTCTTCTATGAGGGCTTTGGCAAAGCCACCAGCATAGATTGGAGGGTATCCTAGCTCTGGAAGAATCCATTTTAATGCTCCAGTATGGTCTAAGTGACCGTGAGTTATTAATATGGCTTTGATTTTGTCTTTGTTCTTTTTTAGGTAGCTAACGTTAGGGATTAGGTAGTCTATTCCGTACATTTCTTGTCCTGGGAATGAGTATCCTGCGTCTATCATTACTATCTCGTCTCCATACTCTACAAAATTACTGTTTCTTCCGATTTCGGTAGTTCCAGAGAGCGTGCAGAGCTTAAAAATTTCTTTTTTGTTTGTAAACATGATTTGAGATTATACCAGATATGGGTGTGATATAATAATGGATACCGGTAATACAAGACTAGTCATCTTGGAGGTTTGGAAAGAAATCTATA
>Ga0209318_1000512_pt1 | contig 37346 bp, 39 predicted proteins | sample RifGroE1_FD_183999 | JGI IMG/M metagenome (GOLD analysis project Ga0209318, IMG submission 183999) | Groundwater microbial communities from Rifle, Colorado, USA - Groundwater E1 (SPAdes) (version 2) | ecosystem: Environmental > Aquatic > Deep subsurface > Groundwater | place: Rifle, Colorado... | reverse complement strand
TCAATATACGAGCAGATACAACAAGCAGAGCAAGAAGAGACTCCTGCAACCAAGGAATAGATTCTATATGCTTAAATTGATATAATCTCCCTTATGAATACTTTCTCATACAAAGAAATAAGGGATAGATATATTGAATATTTCAAAAAGAATAATCATCAAGAGATACCTAGTGCTCCACTCGTACCAGAGAATGATCCTTCTGTACTTTTTGTTAATGCAGGAATGTTTCCATTGGTGCCTTTCTTACAAGGAGAAACTCACCCTAAGGGTACAAGGTTAGTAAATTCACAAAGATGTGTTAGAACTGGAGATATTGATGAAGTTGGAGATGCATACCATTGTACAGCCTTTGATATGCTTGGGAATTGGTCATTAAATGACTATTTCAAGAAAGAAGCTATTGGCTTAACATTGAAATTCTTTGTTGAGGAACTTGGATTTGATATTAACAAGATATATGCAACAGTATTTGTAGGAGATGATACAGCACCAAAAGATACAGATTCAATCGAAGCATGGAAAGATTTGTTCAAGGAGTATGGGATAGATGCTAAGGTTGGAGACAGAATAATTGAGAATGGGAAAGAAGATAACTGGTGGGGCTTAGCAAAAGGCGGGCCATGTGGACCAGATTCTGAAATATTTTACGAAATAAATGGCGAACTCGTTGAGATTGGAAATAATGTATTTATGGAATATCTCAAAGTTGGAGATGAATACAAACCATTAGGTAGACACAATGTAGATTTCGGCGGAGGATTAGAAAGGTTAACATGTGTTAGCCAAGAAGTTGATAATTTTTACGAAACAGATATATACAAACCAATATTTGATTTAGTTAAATCTCTTGGTAAGAATGATATATTAGTTTCTCAAAGAATCATTACAGACCATATTAAAGCTGCTACATGGATGATTATGGATGGCGTAGAACCTAGTAGAAATGAACAGGGATATATTTTAAGAAGAATAATTAGAAGAGCTATTAGACATGGTAGAAAGTTAGGTATTGAGGGTTTGTTTACTAGAAGGGTTGGAGATATAGCTATACAACAATTCTCACCAATATATTCTCAATTGGAAGCAGATAGAGAAAGAATATTAAATATATTGGAGGAAGAAGAGCAGAAGTTTAGCAGAACATTGGAAAATGGATTAAAAGAATCTGACAGAATTATCAAAGATGGTGAAGATTTACCAGTAAAAGCATTTAAGCTTTACGAAACATATGGCTTCCCAATTGAATTAACAATCGAAGAATTACAAAACAGAAAGATTGAATTCAATGAAGAGAATCTCCTCAATGGATTCCAAGAAGAACAGAAGAAACACCAAGAACTCTCTCGAACCTCATCCGCAGGAATGTTTAAAGGAGGATTGGCAGACACATCGGACATGTCTACTAAATATCACACAACTACTCACCTACTCCTAGCAACATTAAGAAAAATATTAGGCGACCAAGTATACCAAAAAGGAAGCAATATAACCCCAGAAAGATTAAGATTTGACTACCCATCAGACAGTAAACTAACCCCAGAACAAGCAAAACAAGTAGAAGAAATTATAAATGAACAAATACAAAAAGCCTTACCAATAACATACGAAGAGCTACCCAAGGAAGAAGCTTTAAAGATGGTACCATTTGCAGCATTCTCTGAAAAATATGGAGACATCGTAAAGGTATACACCATTGGAGACAAAACCAATCCATACTCCGTTGAAATCTGTAACGGCCCTCACGTATCCAATACAAAAGAACTAGGAACGTTTAGAATAGCTAAACAAGAAAACGTCGCTGCAGGAATTAAAAGAATTAAAGCAGTATTAGAATAATATGATTGAATACCCAATACTAGCAATAGACTATGGAAAGAAACACTTTGGATTAGCAATATCCGATTCAAAAGGAATCATAGCATCACCATTAGATGTGCTCTCCATTACTGAAAATCATGGACAAACAGATATTATCCTTCAAATCGTAGAAATATGTAAGGAATACAGAGTAAAAACCATACTTCTAGGATATCCACAAGCCTTCGCAGAAAGTCATAACGCTACACAAAAACACATTTCACAATTCGAGTACAAACTCAAAGGAAACACTGATATACCAATCATTTTGTATGACGAAAGCTTTTCTACAACTTCCGCAGAAAATATGTTAATATCATCAGGACAGAATACAAAAGGATTCAGGAAAAAGATAGACAAGATAGCTGCAACAGTATTTTTACAAGAATTTTTAAATTCAAAACACTAGTACAATGTTTAAACAAATGAGAAGTATCGTCAGAATTTTTCTGCTAGCCTTAATCACCGTAGTAGTAGCAGGAGTAATCATAAAGCTGGACTACAGCCATGCATTAAAAACAGTAAATAGTGATAGTGCAGACAAGGTAGTCGTTCAAATAGAAGAAGGAGAAACTGTAGATCAAATTCTCAAATCCCTTACTGATCAAGGACTCATGAATGAGAGATGGTCCAACTATTTCAAAATATATCTCAGGTTAAACAATCTAGCTGCCAAACTACAAGCAGGAACATACAATATTCCTAAGAACCTTAACATTGTAGAGTTAATCCAAACATTGCAAAATGGTAAAGACCAAGAAACTTGGGTAACTATTGTTGAAGGACTTAGAAAGGATGAAATTGCAGATGTACTCGTCAAAAATCTTGGTGGAACCTTCTCTAAGGATACATTCCTAGCATTAACAATAAATCAAGAATTCATTAATACATTTGGGTTAAATAGTGATGTGAAAGATCTAGAAGGCTACCTCTTCCCAGACAAATATGCATTCGCTTTTGATGTTACAGAAAAAGATGTTGCAACAATACTTGTTGAGAACTTCAAAACAAAGGTTGGGGTAAATGACAGATATCAAACAATAATATTGGCAAGCATCACAGAAAAAGAAGGAAGAACTGCAACAGACAGACCAATAATTGCAGGGATAATATTAAAACGATACAACGAAGGATGGACACTAGGTTTAGACACCACTATCCTCTACTACTTAAAGACTTGGGATGAGAAGGTCATTACTCAAGAAGACTTGAAAGACAACAATCCCTACAATACTAGAGTCGTAACCGGATTTCCCCCTACCCCAATATGTAATCCTGGGTTAGAATCCATCAATGCTGCAAGAAATCCTGTGAACTCAACCTACTATTACTTCATTAGTGATCGTGATGGTCTAATACACTATGCACGAACAGCTGCAGAACATCAAAACAATGTAAATCAGTACATATTAAACTAATTTTAGTGTTGCCCCACTATGACTCTTGATATGAAAAGTACAGATGAGAAAAAGATTACAGCTCCTTCCATTCCTCTTGAACTTGAAAAACCCCAAAAGAAAAAAATGAAGAAATGGGTTAAGTTCGTAATCATCGGAGTAATAGTTCTAATTCTTGGTGGAATTGGGTTTGGGGTTTACAAAGGGCTCGCAATATTCCAAAAAATTGGTTTAAAATTTGATACCGGAGCTCTTTCACTTACAAATGTAGAACCCGAATTACAAAAAGATAGCACAGGAAAGTACACCAACTTCCTGATAATTGGTATTGATACCCGAGGAACCACTGACGGATTAAATACAGACACACTCATCCTAGCCTCATACAATTACGACACTCACAATGTGGTTATGGTTTCCATTCCAAGAGATTTGAGTGTAGAGATTGGTAAAGATTCGAAATGGTACAACAAGATTAATGCAGTCTATGCATTCACTAAAGAAGAAAGCGACGACACAAAAGGTCTCCAAGAGCTACAAAGAACTGTAGAAGAACTTACCGGGACAGAAATTCAGTACTATGCCATGGTTAACTTCGATGGATTTACACAAGTAGTCGATGCGGTTGGAGGAGTAGATATAAATGTGGAGAATAGTTTTACAGACTACACTTACCCACTTGGAAATGGATATCAGACAGTTTCATTTAAAGCAGGAATCCAACATATGAATGGAGACACAGCCCTTAAATATGCAAGATCTAGACATTCAAGTGACAACAACGAAGGTTCTGATTTCATGAGAGCAAGAAGACAACAAAAAGTCATAGTCGCCGTGAAGGACAAGATCTTAAGTACGGAAACACTAACCAGTCCAAAAGCAATTACGGGATTAATCTCATCAGTTGCAGACAACATTAAGGTTTCTCAATTTACGATTAGTGACATTGAAGCAGGTTTAAATGTAGCAAAAGATTTCAATGAAAATAACGGAAAAGCATATTCGTTTGTTCTAGACCCTACTGCTGGAAATTATCAGCTTGTTGGGAACCTTTCCACATATGCAAAAGACGGAACCCTACTCGCATATGTAATCGGTCCAAAACTCGGACTCGGGAAGTATACCGATATCAATGAATATGTCGATCTCATTACTGCAAATCCCTCTCTCTACACTGAAGATGCTAGAGTTTATGCCTACAACACAGGGCTTGGATATCAAGAAGCATATGACGAGGTCCAAACATTAAGAACTAAATATCCATATTTGAATATTGTATACCGAGGCACCCTCTATTCTAACAAAGAAGGAAGCTATATCTACTCACATACAGAAAACGAATTCACTACAACTGTAACTGATTTCGCAACTGCACTGAAGATAGAGAATAAGGTAAAACCAGAATTCATCACCAACAATTTAAACGGTGAAGATGTTACAATATTACTTGGTAAAGCAGTTCAGTTAACCGAATAAAAAAGTGATATTCAAACTATACCATGGCTCATCGCCATATCTGTCCCTAAAAGCCTTAAAACAAGAGACCTTGAACTTTCCTGATATACAATTTCAGATCGTTAATGCTGAATCACAAGATTCACAAACAATATTTGATAAGTTAGGAAGCCAAAATCTCTTTGTTTCGAAACGAGGAATAATCATTAAAAGGTTGTACAAAAACAAGGACAAAGACAAGCTCATTGAAAGTATACTAACCATACTCAAGCAGGGAACAAGTACAGATATAATATTCTTCTGGGAAGCAGAAAAGGTTAGAGTAAATACTAGATATTTAAAATTCTTCAAAGAAAACTCCGCCTTAGAACAATATGATGAGATGAATAAAAGATCCTTTGGAGGATGGTTAAAAGAAGAATTAGAAACTAATGGATTAAACCTAGATCCTACAGTACAACGACTACTTGCAGAAAGAACCAACTATGATCCAGAGCGATGTGCAAATGAGATACAGAAATTAAAACTAGATCCTGAAAACGATACAACATATATTGTAGATACTTTAGAAAAAGACATTTGGGCATTGATCGATGCAATAAATATGAAGGATAAGGCTCGAAGTATGGAGATATTGGAAAACTTGTACAAACAAAATAACGATCCCAACTATATCCTCTCAATGCTAGCAAGAAACCTAAGAATTCTTACCTTGGTTAAACATCTTAACGATCAAAAAAAATCATTTAGAGAAATATGTTCAATTTTAAGAATTCCTCCATTTACTCTACCCTCAATTCTAGATACTTCTAAAAACTATGAAAACAAACAATTAATACAGATATATCGAAAGCTTTCCAATCTAGACTTGCAAATTAAAACTGGGAAAATCGATGGACATCTAGGATTAACCCTCATATGCCCGTACCTCTAGTAGAGATTCAATTGACACCACCCCCCTATTAACTTAAACTAGTAAAGAGAATATTCAAATCTATACCTGCCCTAATGGAAGAAGAAGGAATAAGAGTTACAACACAGAAAAAATCAAAGAAATTACAGACCGTTCTTCTTGTCATAACAGGCATTTTAGGCTTAGCACTAATCGGCGTAGCAATATATTTCTACACAATTAAAGATACAAACACTAACACAGATACAACCAACAATGTTACTTGCGGATGTTACTACATAGATCCAGCAGTTACTACCGAATGTGGAGATCCAAGAAGAGCATTTCAGTTTGAGGTAGCAACTAATACAAGCACAGAAACATGTAAAGCCGCTTGTGCAACAAGCAAACTTTCAACAAATGATCTAAACAGTTCAACTCAACAAGATCTTTACCAAATCTGTCAACTTCAAACCATTTCAGATTCTAGATGTCAGTCCATGACGATTACAGATAAAAATGGAAAAATAGTTACAGGAAAAGTATCCTCAACAGACCAATTAAATATCGAAGCCACATTTGATGGAGAATATTCTGATTACAAGTTTGTAGTAAATAATGAAACAACCGACCCTGATCTCGTTACACCTGATAAAATAACAATCAAAAAAACAATTGATGATCTAAGCAGTTCAACCGCAATAAATATTGTAGCCACAGGAACTACTGCTGATGGACAGCAAATCAATTCTCCAATATGTCGAAGACTTGTAGAAGTAACTCAAGCGGGGGAATCAAATGTCAGCAATCTCCAACTAACAACTAGATTGGATGGCTCAACAATGAAGATTTCCAATGCAAAAATTTCAATTGGGAACCTAACCTCGTCAGCAAATACAAAGATTACCTTCACATTTGGAACTACGTTCCCTGAACTAGTCATGACAAAAGGATTTACTGTAGATACCACCGGTGGAGTTATAGAGATTGTAGAACAAGATCTTTACAATGCTTTAAATTTCTCAAACTCCAAAAGCTTCTCACAATTAAATGATCATACAGGAAATCTTACAATTAAATCCGAGGTATATATCTCCAATGCTTCCATTGGATCAGCAAGTGCATCAGTCACTTACCCTGCAGTTCAAGATGATACCAATACAGACACAAACACAGATACCACAGTAGCTTCAAGCTTCACAGTTGCTAACACTGTAAACCTAACATGTGTAGAAAGAGTATCTCCATCAAATACGGTACAATACTCAATCAATGTAACAAACAAGAGCACTACTTCTCAGAAAATTACTTCAATAACAGACAAACTCCCTCTTGGATTTGCATATGCAACAGGCACAACAAAACTTAATGGCGTATTAGTAACTGATTCCGGATATGTAACCCCTACTGATGTCGGAGATTCTCAGCAACTTGTAATTGCAAAAACTGGAGGTTGGACATTAAGTGCAAATCAATCCTTAACCATAGTATTCCAAGCTCAAGCTGGAGCAGATGCTTTAACTGGAACTAACAAAAACGAAGTGGTTGTTACACCAGAAGAAGTTCCAACAGATCCTACAACATTGAGAGCTTCTGTTAACACTACTGTAGCGCAAGATTGTGAGAACCCAGATGCAACCACAGATGAAACACCAAGTACTGGTATATTCGATTCAGTAATATTCAAAGTAATCATTGGAATCACAGTTATTGTCACAGGTTGGTATATATACAGCAGACCGAAGGGAAGACTATTCGTAGAGAGATTCGTAGACTCAGAGCTTTACAAAACCACAGAACTTGGAACATGGAAACTGTTCAAACCTAAGAAATACTTTGAGGAGACAGTCGTAAGGAAATCACAGAGGAAACGAGAATAAAGATTAAAGATCTTTAATCGAGAAATCTAACGCCGTCCCATTATATCCATATGCAATATCATCAGAATTAACCAAGAAGTAATACTTCTGTGTAGTTAACAATTTTTCAATCACTACCTCATGCGTTTTAGCCTTAACCTTATTCTTCTGATCAACAACAACTAAGTTCAAGCTATCTCTCTGACTCCCATACTGTACAAATCCAAGACATTCTTTCTTTGTACTCCAAGAAACCTTTACAGAATATTCCTGTTCCCCCTTCTCAACAAAAATATTGTAAGGAACACAGTCTTTTTTCTCTGTAGCAAGAATGTCTGAACCAAAAGTATTCCTAACAAAAAGCAAGGTTGTAGCAATACCAACAATAAATAATCCTAAAAAACCGGTTATTACAAACAACCTACTTCGCTTCATTATCTTGTATTAAAATATAATTCTCTTGAACTGAAGAATTAACTCCATCAGATATTTTTACATCAAATTTGTACTGACCGCTAGTTCCTACGGGAGGAGTTCCAGAAATATGTAGTCCTTCAATATTTAACCAAACCGGCGCATTTTCCAAAGACACAGAAATATCTGCACTCTCACTATCGCTATCTGAATACTTAATATCGTATGTATACTTTTCTCCAGCGTATGCCACAACTGGAGGCAGGCTTATAATATATGGTGCAACTGCAATGTTTGTTTGTCCCAAGACATCTTGTTCTACCACAGGTTTTACTCTATTATTCAAAATTGAAAAAACAACACCAACAATTACCAAAACTAAAACTAATCCAACGCTAAACGTAATTTTTAGTTTTCGGCTACCTTCCATACTACAAGTTTAGCATAAAAGAATATGTTTACAAACAAAGGAATTATATATATAATACGCTAACTTTAGACAGTTTATATTATTAAAGAAATACAATGCCAAACCTAAAAACATCGATCAAAGATTTAAGATCAAGCAAAAGAAAAGAAATCAACAACGATCGATTAAGAGTCAGATCAAAAAAAGCAATCAAAAAGTTTAAGACTCTTGTTGCTGAGAATAATCCTGAAGAAGCCAAGGTAACTCTAAAGCATATTTACAAAGTTCTTGACAAAGCAGCTAAGAAAAATGTTATAAAGGATAATAAGGCAGACCGATTAAAAGGTCGTCTTACTAAAAATTTAAACAAACTGACCCAAAATAATGTCCAAACTGCTAAGAAGAGCGCTTAAAATATCGATAGTTCCAGCAATTTTACTAATTGCAGGAAAATTTATTGGTATTCTATGCACCAGCATTATATACAATCTGAATTTCCAGATTAGTAATGATCTAAACGGTCTTTTTTCTGTTCAAATCTACTTTCCTGACGCTAGTACAACACTCTTTGTAAATTCCATATCTAATCTTGTAATGGTCGTTTTCTTGGCGTTACCCCTCGCCTACTTCATTATTAAAACTACCCTGTATCACACCATTGCAAACAATCCACGAACCATCGTCAAGATGACTCGTTTCAATATGCTCAAATGGATAACTGCAAAGGATACATCCTTCCTAACTATGTTCATCTGGTGTGCATTCCTCTGGATTGCTTCCGGAGTAACCATCGCACATACACTACAAGGTAGTACATATTCGTGGGTAGGAATAGTTGCAGGATCGCTCGCATTGATAGCATCTCTTTTCACCATAAAGACATTTGAAATAGAAACTGATAATATATATCCAAGGGAACATAAATACTATTAGTCATTACTGCAATGCCCAATCAAAAAGCCCAAAAATTTAAAAATTTTGTAGGCCATATCTTAGAACCATTTGCGTTGGGAGTATTAGCATTGCTTTTCATAATCCCTACAATCACCGTAATGAATCTTTCCCCAATAACTAAAAAATTAAAAGATCTCAACGTACTAGGCGTAAATTCACAATCTTCAGTATCAGTAACACTCGTTGGTGGTAAACACGATGTATTTACAGAAGAAAACTTGAACAAAAATGATAATACCTCTGACTATTCTACAAAGTTAAACAAACGGGCTGCAGATAGCTACTCAAAACCAATATTGGAAATCAAAAATAACACAGAGCAGGTACAAACTGTCTCTTTCTACGGACAAACTCTCAATCAGACACAATCAAATATTAGAATAATCGTTGATGACAAAACATACAAAATACAAGATGATCGGGGACAAACATATCCACAAGAGGTTACAGTCCTACCTTCTTCCAAAGTAATTGTGTTCTTAGCAATTGAGAATCTAACCGGTATACAGTTCTCAGAAGAATTTGATTTGCAAGTTAAGGTTGTAGAAAACCTTTAATACCTACTAAAATCCCCTGTAATCATATATAATTCACCTATGTTAGAAAAAATTCGTAACTTTTCAATAATTGCACATATAGACCATGGGAAGTCTACCCTAGCTGATAGGATGATAGAAGCAACACATACCGATGTATCCCACGAGAAGAATAAAGACAGAGTCCTTGATAGATTGGATTTAGAACAAGAGAAAGGAATAACCATTAAACTCCAAGCATGTACAATGCATTGGAAAGGTTACAAGCTCAACCTAATTGATACTCCAGGCCATGTAGATTTCTCTTACGAAGTATCCAGATCATTAGCTGCATGTGAGGCTGCAATTTTACTCGTAGATGCAAGCCAAGGAATACAAGCACAGACACTTTCCAACACTAAGAAAGCATTAGATTTAGGATTAAAACTCATCCCGGTATTAAACAAAATAGATTTACCAGGGGTAAAGGTTGAAGAAAGAGAAAATGAGATTGAAGATCTTTTAGGTTTTTCTAAAGATGAAATCATAAAGGTATCTGGCAAAACTGGAGAAAACGTAGATAAACTTCTTGATGCAATAATTGAGAGAGTACCAAATCCCAAAGGAACTAATGAAGCTCCATTAAAAGCATTAATATTTGATTCATTTTACGATGAACATAGAGGTGTAGTTGTTGCAGTAAGAGTATTCGATGGACATGTTCAACATACCCATGGTAAGCCTACTCCATTACATATATTACAAAGAAAAGAGAAATTTAAACCAACAGAGGTTGGACTATTCACACCAGATTTAGAAGAAACTGGGGAATTAAATGTTGGAGAAGTAGGATATATTGCTACTGGTCTAAAAGATATCAGTTACTTTACCGTTGGAGATACAATTTCAGATAGTGCAGATACACTTCCACTTGATGGATACAAAGCTCCAAAGCCAAATATCTTTGCTACCTTCTTCCCAATAGATTCTGAAGACTATGACAATCTTAAAATCGGATTAAGTAAATTAGCCTTAAATGATGCTTCATTAACATTCTCAGATCAGAGATCCAACCTACTTGGGTCGGGGTTTAGATGTGGCTTCTTGGGGCTCCTACATATGGATATAATTCAAGAAAGATTAGAAAGGGAGTATGACGTCAACCTCATAATTACCGCCCCTACAGTTGAGTATGAGGTCACAACTAACACAGGAGAAGAATTGAAGATACAAACACCTCAGGAGATGCCAGATACGTCATTAATCAAAGAAATTAGAGAACCATGGGTAAGAATAGAAGTACTCACTCCATCACAATATATGGGAGATATAATGAAACTATGCCAACTCAGAAGAGGACAATATGTAAATACAAAATATCTAACACATAGTCGAAGTGATATGCAGATGAGAGATCAGTACATCATTCTTGAATATGACATACCTCTAGCCTCTTTGATATCCAACTTCTTCGATCAGATGAAGAATATATCTAGTGGATATGCATCAATGGAATATGAATTCATAGATTTCTTCCCAGCAGATATTGTTAAGGTCTCAGTATTGGTGAAGTATGAGGAAGTACCCGCCTTAGATTTCTTAGATGTGAGGGACAACGCAAGAGCCAAGGCAGCCAAACTACTCGAGGAAATGAAAAAGGTAATACCAAGACAACAATTCCCGATACCATTACAGGCAGCTATTAACTCCAAGGTAATAGCTAGAGAAGATATCAGTGCATTTAGAAAAGATGTTACCTCCAAGCTATATGGTGGTGACTATTCTAGAAAGTTAAAACTTCTTAAAAAACAAAAGAAGGGTAAAGCTAGACTAAAAATGATTGGAAAGGTAAACATTCCTCAAGAAGCATTCTTAGCTATTCTCAAAACATAATGATTAAGAGCATTAAGCTAACAAATTTCAGAAGATTTGAGGATGTTCAAATTGATATCGAGAAGGATATTGTGGTTTTGTATGGTAACAATGCACAGGGGAAAAGCACAATTCTAGAGGCAATATATCTGCTTACTAATGGTAAATCTCCATGGGCTGTGTCTGATGAGTTTGTAAACAATACGCAAAAAGATGAGGACAAGTTTGCGAGGATTGAGATTGCTACGGATGAACATTTGTTTGCATTTTTTAAGGATCAGAGTAGAAGGGTTTGTAAGATAGATAACATGAATACGACACCAAAGAAGTTTTTTCAGAGTAATGCATCTACGATATTTAATCCCGAGCAGATTGAGATTTTGATGATTTCTCCATCTCGAAGAAGAGATTTTCTTGATGAGGTTATATCCCAGATTGACTATGAATACAATGATACTTTGGCTCAATTTAGAAAGGTATTAAGACAGAGGAATGCATATCTTAAAAAACTTGCTAAGAAGTTCTATGAACAGGGAATTATTGCGCGTAATGATACTCAGTTGAATTTCTGGACGAATGAGTTTGTTAATCTTGCTAAGATTATTCAAAATAAAAGATTGGAATTGATTGATGATTTGTCTTCTGATGGGTTTACTTTGGAATATGTTAAATCTAATGACAAGGATTTGGAGGAGTGTATTGAGGATGCTAAGAAGAGGGATATTGTTACTGGTTGTTCTAATATTGGTCCTCAGAGGGATGACTGGGAGATTATTGTTGAGAAGAATATCAAGAAGTATGGTTCTAGGGGTGAGAAGAGGTTGGCTATTGGGAATTTGATATTTAGAGTACAGGATGTTTTAAACAAGAAGCTTGGGTTCTACCCTATTCTTTTGTTAGATGATATTGCTTCGGAGTTGGATCCTAAGAATACGCATAAGATATTTGGGGAAGAGAATATTAAGAAGCAACAGACATTTATAACCATAATTAACAAGGATGAATTACCAGAGGAGATATTAAAGAATGCTCAGTTGATTGATTTGAATTCTATTTAATAAATATTTTGATATAATTATCTTCATGGGAATAGTATATGCACTTCTATCTTCAGTCTTTTTTGCATTAGGCTTCACAAGTCTTAAAAAAAGCTTCAAAGAGTTCCCTCCTTCGGTCGGATTTTTCTTTGATATGATATTTGGCTTGCTGATATGGATTCCATTTTCATTAATTATTGGTTTTGATTTTTCGGATATTCTTCAAGTTTTGCCATATGCTTTGATTAGTGCAATTCTCTCAGAAGCATTTATCTTCTACATTCTCTCAAAAGGAGAACTTAGCATTACCGGAACAATCTTTGCTTCATACCCTGTATATACAATTCTCTTCGCAGTGATATTACTTGGGGAGAGATTACAATTATTACACTGGATATTTATTTTTATAACAATTATCGGAACAACGATTGCATCTTTACCAAAGAAAATCACGAAAGAAGAATTAAAAGGAAAGAAATATATTCTTTGGGCAATTGCAGGGGCATTAGCTGTAGGATTATCCGACACTATATCAAAGGGTGTAATTGATAAGACCTCTGCTGCTGCATTCCTTTTCTCACTAGCCTTGATGCAAATTCCTATTAGTTTGATATATCTAAGGCTGGAAAAAGAAACTCCTCAACATATTTTTAAATTTACAAAAGAAATTGGAAAATATAAATATGCAATAATTGGATCACTCTTTAATGTGCTAGGATTAGTTGGTCTTTGGTTAGCATTTGAAAATACTTATGCATCAATTGCTTCACCGCTTACTGCGGCATATCCTGGAATCATGATTATACTAGCTATCTTATGGCTTAAAGAAAAACCTCGACTGATTGAGGTTATTGGATTAATCTTGATTATGATTGGTGTCATTGGAGTAAGCTATTTCTATATATAATGAAATTTATGAACGAAGCCGAGAGACTTGAAGAGATAAAAACTTTCATTGGAAATACTAAACAGAGCGAAGAGCTTTCATTTATCTTAATATCTGTACTAGTTTGTGAAAAATATATTGATGAGATAATAGAATCAATGCTTATTAATGGAAAATATTTAACAAACTTCAAAGAAAGTAAACTCTATCTTTTTGACAAAATGAAGATCTTAAAAGCCACTGGGAAATTTCCGGAACGTACTTACAATATGATTTTAGGATTAAATAATCTTAGAAATAAATTCGCACACGAAATTAGTTATTCTATCACTGAAAAAGATATTTCAACTTTTGGTAAATATATGGGAGAAAAATATTTTAAGATTATCGAAATAAGTAGGAAAACAAATTTGGAAAAGATGGAACTTATTGTTTTCTTTACCTTTGGACACCTTGCGAAAATTCTAGAATACAAAGAGGAGATCAAATTAAAATAGTTTATTCAATTTCCTAATTCATCATACACCCTATACATCTTCTGTACTCCATTCTCTAGTTTGTAGTAATGGAATATATAGAATATTTCTACAATGAATATTATTGCTGTAAATACTACTAATATCCAAGAGAAATATATAAGCATAATAATAAATCCAAACATTAATAATAATGCAAATAACATAGTAACTAATAGATGTATTAGTCTTTCATGTTGCATAAATTGCATATGTTCTATGAAATCTTTCTTAATAGATTCATTTATATCTTCTTTCTTTAATATGGTTTTTATATATTCCATATAGTTATTCATATAGTCGATCATAGATATTCTTAATTGATTAAACTTATTTCTTCTTTCAAATATTCTGCTGCCTTCTTCCAACCTACCTCATTTCCAAAGTGCTGACATCCAGAAATATATACACTAGATCCAGGGTAAGTTTTTTCAACTTCAGGAACAACTTTTTTGTAATTAACAAAAGCATCATGATCTCCATACAAATATTTCAACCTTATTCTCTCATCAATATCAGTAATACTTTTCTTGAATAGCTCTTTTGAGAAACTAAATGCATATGGATTCGTATTCATAATGTCCATTAGATCTTCTTTAGCTAATTTTATGCCAATGAACACAAGAAGCTTTCTAAAGCTATCACTTTTCAATATTTTGTTAAGCAATTTACCCATAGACATTACAAATCTAGGAAATAATCTAACAGAAATATTAGAATTCAATCTTAAAGGAGTACTCCACAAGAATAAAGAACATTCATAGTTCTCTTGTACTAACTTTTCGGCAACCAACAATCCAATTTCTCCCCCAAGCGAAAAACCAACCATAGCTATTTTTTTAGAGTTCAAACTTTTACAAAAATCTGTCATTAAGCTCACCCACTCTTCTGGCTTCTTAAGTACTAAATCAAAACTATCACCATGACCAGGGAGGTCAATATAGTAGGTTGTAGTATTAGGAAGGCTAATATCTACACCATTGTAAAAAGATAATCCACTTGAACCCAAACCATGCAAAACAATTACCGGAGATTTTCCATTTCCACGAACATAGTAGTGCAGATTTTTGTTTTCGTCTGAGAAAATTTCTGATTTAGATTCCATGGTTAATAATAGCATCGAACTTACTTTAAGTAATCATTTAATCAAAATTTCATATTCACCATATACAATCTAGTATATGAAAAAACAAACCATACAAGTAAAAGGTGAAGACATAGAATTAATTGTAAAAAACAATCAAGACTATATATCCCTCACCAGCATAGCCAAGTATAAGAACACTCATCACCCTGATGATATTATAAAAAACTGGTTAAGAAACAAAAGCACATTAGAATTCCTTGGTCTTTGGGAACAGATTAATAATCCAGATTTTAAACCCGTCGAATTCGACGGGTTTAAATCCCAAGCTGGTACAAATGCGTTTGTGATAACACCAAAGCAATGGATAAAAACCGTCAATGCAATAGGCTTAATATCCAAATCTGGGAAATACGGTGGTGGTACATACGCACATAAAGATATTGCTTTTGAGTTTGCTTCATGGATATCACCTGAATTCAAATTGTATCTCATAAAGGAATTCCAAAGATTGAAAGAAGATGAAAGTAGAAAGAACTCCTTAGACTGGAATCTGACACGAACATTGGCAAAAGTAAATTACAAAATACATACTAGCTCAATAAAGGATAATATCGTACCAAAGCTGGTTACTAAGACTCAGGAGAAATTTATATATGCCAATGAGGCAGATGTTTTAAATGTTGCACTTTTCGGATTTACTGCAAAAGAATGGAGAGAGAATAATGCAGAAAAAGAAGGAAACGTTCGAGATTATGCTGATATTAGACAATTGATATGTCTTTCTAATTTAGAAAGCCTTAATGCCGAGTTAATACGTGATGGCATAAACCAAAAAGATAGACTAATCAAACTTAATATAACTGCAATATTCCAAATGAGAGCATTGGCTGGTGTAGAAGATCCATTTTGTCCCTTCTGCGCATTACTTTAAATAGCTCTCCATCCTCTTCTCCTTGTAATCCCTAGGAAAAAATTCAATCCTCCCTCTCTTAAAATTCTCTTTTAATCTAGGAATCTCCGGACTATGCTTAGACAAAATCATAAACACCAATTGAAAGAAAAATGCCTTAAAGTTTAAAATCTTAAAAAATACATTCATCCTCTTACTCACACTCACCCTATTCACCATCAATTCCCCCTTAACCCCATATATTTCCCTTAACCAAACATTCCGAGAATACACATAGTTCAGATACTTCTCATTAAATATTGGTACCAAATACATCAACTCATGGAAGTTAAACATATCATCCTCAAACACAACATCCCTCTCCTCACATATCAAATTCAAACAAAATTTGTCCTTAACCCTCTCTCCATCCCACTTAGTCCTAATCCTATGATGAAAAATATTCTTAAATACCAATAACGCCCTATATATCCATGCCGTATCATTCTTAACCACAACAAAAACATCAATATCATCCTCTTCCTTCGCAAAACCCGCAGCTACAGAACCAGATACACCAATAAATTTAACTACGTTTCCAACACAAAGAAATTTTACATTTTTCTTAGCAAGTTCAATCTTAGAATCAACATACTCATTTGTCTGTTCTTTTCCAAAGGAAATATCTGAATTCTTAACAGAATTCTTACCCCAAATATACCTAGCTTTCTCCTCTGTTAGATTACAACCCATTAATGCTCTAAATTTTGTAAGATCCACAACCACTTTTTTAGGTATATACATAATTCATTATACCATCTAAAACTTTAATCAATATTCTGCTAAACTCTTAGTAAGAAATATTGTAAAATCTGCCATATATGAGACAACATCCGATACCACAAAATATATTAGATGTAGAGTTTAAACTCTTTTCTAAATTTACTTTAAAAGAATTCGCATACCTAGCTATTGGTTTGGGATTTGGAGGATTAATGATATATCTCGTAGTATCTAAGGCTATTCCTGGTTTAATTGGTGTTCCACTATGTATTCTAACCTCGGGCGCAGGGATATTCTTAGGACTAGTTCCAATCAATGATCAAGATGCAGATGTCTTTATTAAAAACTATGTAAGTGCAATCACCGCTCCTACTCAAAGAGTATGGATGAACAGTGATATGCAACAGGAAAGAAACAAGCCTGAATTGAAACCCTCAGCAGATGGGAAATTGGTACAGAAAAGCTTTAAGGAAAAAGCTAGTCAAATTATTGGCGGAAATCTCTTGCAGACTAGTGCAGAAGAAGAAGTGCAACCAATGGATACTCAAAAATCACAAGCAATCCCTACTCCAACAGTACAGGACAGCATTATAATTTCGGAAGAGAATAGGAAGAACTATGAATTTACAATACAAAATCTAGACAAGCTACCAGGGAATATTAACATTTGGCTTTACACTGGAGACATGGTATCGGTACCAAATGCAATTACATATATGAAAGGTGAAGATGGGAAGATACTGTATGCGAACAGAACAGGAGTAAGTGGATACTTCCTAACAAATAGAACATGGGGAAAAGGCATATATACACTAGAATTCATACATCCTCAGTTTAAATTTCCAAAGTTGAAAATCATTGTAACAGACGAAACTAACAAATTACCGATTAAGATTAAAACAATATAACGTGGATAAAAATACAAGGGCTAGAGCAGTAGCCTCAACACAAGATGAATTAGAAGTGAGAGACATCCGAGAGGATTTAATCATTACCAAAAGTGGTAGTGTAGCCATGGTTATACAAACCTCAGCTATTAACTTCGATCTTTTGGCAGAATACGAACAAGACAACAAGATATATGCATTTGCAGGATTGTTAAACTCACTTAACTTCCCAATACAAATACTCATTCGAACTAAGAGAATTGATATCACTAGCTATGTTGATTACCTCAAATCTCAAAAAGAAAGAGACATGAGTGAAGGATTAAGGAAACAACTAGAAATATATACACAATTCGTACAAAATCTAATCGTTCAAAATGACGTCTTAGACAAAAATTTCTTTGTCATAGTTCCATTTAATCCAGGAGTTTCATTCCCCGAATTTGGGATATTGGGAAACAAAAAGAAAAATGAAGAAGAAGAGACATATAAACAGATGGCCATAGACCAGCTATTAGAAAAAGCTAAGATCTTCCTGTATCCTAAAAGAGACCATATCCTAAAACAACTTTCTCGAATGGGCCTAGTTGGACATCAATTGAATAATACTGAGCTACTTTCCGAATTCTATACAATATATAACCCAGAAGAAGAAGAAAATGTCTGACGAAATAAATAACTACAATCGAACATTTGAAACTAAGACTACACAGGAACTTGGAGCACAGGCTGAAAAACTTCAATCAGTTGGAGAGAAGTATGCTAACTTCAAACAAGATTTGCAAAAAGAGATAGCAAAAAAAGATGAAGCTGAGAAGAAAGACAGGTTCAATGACCCTGTTGAAGAGACAGAGATTAAGAAACCAAAAAAGAAAAATCCAATACTAAAAGTATTAGATAGCATATCTGCAAAGATAAGTGGAAAACCTGTAGAACCAGAAGTTGTGGCTAATACTCAACCAGAAGATGATGATATAACAATGCTAGACAAAGACATGTCCATAAAGGATATCGTGGCACCCATAGATATTGAAGTCGATTTTAATCACCTCCAAATGGGTGACTATTACTTCAAGACCTTTTTCATTAGTGGATATCCAAGAATCGTCGGTCCAAACTGGCTTTCACCAATTGTAAACTTTGAGCATTCTCTAAGAATAAGTACTTTCTACTATCCTGTTGAATCCAAAACAATTTTAGAAAAGTTAAAACGAAAAATTGGAGAGATGGAAGCTACACTCTACTCTCAAATGGAAGATAGAAAAGTTGTTGATCCTACTCTTAAAGTCGCACTTTCAGATGCACAACAATTACAAGATTCCATTGCAGAAGGATCAGAGAAATATTTCCACTACGGAATGTATATAACCATATACGCTCCTAACAAAGCTCTGCTTGAGAAATATTCTAGAAATGTAACTTCTACATTTGCAGCTATGAATGTAACTGCAAAACCAGCAACTTTACAACAAGATCAAGGATTCATAAGTACACAGCCATTAGGTTTGGACAAACTCTACATTACCAGAAACATGGATACAACTTCATTGGCAACTACATTCCCATTTGTTACTTCAGAGCTAACCATGGACAAGGGAATAATGTATGGGATCAATATGCATAACAAGAGTTTGGTAATCTTCGATAGATTCCAATTAGAGAATGCTAATACCGTAGTCTTCGCAAAGTCCGGTGCAGGTAAAAGCTACTTTGTAAAACTCGAAGCCGTTAGAAGCCTCATGCTCGGAGTAGAAATCATAATCATAGATCCTGAAAAAGAATATGAGGAGCTTTCAAAAGCTGTAGGGGGATCATATATCTCCTTCTCTCAAGATAAGGGAAACAAAATGAATCCATTTGAACTTTCAGGTGTTACGGAAGAGGGAGACGATGAATTAAGGATGAAACTTCTAACACTACATGGATTCTTCAAAATCATATTTGGCGGATTAACCAATGTAGAAGAATCTATCTTAGATAAAGCATTAATCCTTACATATCGAGAGAAAGGAATTACCTTTGATCCAACTACGCAAACAAAGAAACCTCCCCTACTTGAAGATATGTACAAAGTACTAAAGGGGATGGCAGAAAATGAAGCCCATGACTTAGCTAGAAGAATGGAGAAATATATCATTGGAAGTGCCGCAGGTATATTTAACGAAGAAAGTAATTTTGAAATCCAGAATCCATTCACCGTATTCAGTATTAGAGACCTTCAAGAAGAATTAAAGCCTCTTGCTATGTACCTAATGCTTGATTTCATCTGGACTAAAATCAGAAAAGACAAAAAGAAAAGATTACTCATTGTTGATGAAGCTTGGTATATGATGCAAAGCCCCGATTCAGCAAACTTCATGTATTCAATTGCAAAAAGAGCAAGGAAATACTACCTTGGACTCTCTACTATCACTCAGGATGTTGCAGATTTCCTTACCAACGATATGGGGAAGGCAATCATTTCAAACTCTTCGATGCAAATATTGATGAAACAAAGTCCATCATCAGTAGATAAGCTACAAACAGTATTTAACCTCTCTGACGGAGAAAAAAATTTCTTACTAAGCTGTGACAGAGGCCAAGGTCTCTTCTTCGCAGGAGCAAACCACGTAGGAATTCAAGTAATCTCAAGCCAGGCAGAACATGAATTAATAACTTCTGATCCTCGAGACCTGGAGAAGAAAAAAGCAAACGCAGGGATGACTGATACTCGTACCTTGATGGATATGGCACAAATATTCGAATCTCCTGCCGATCAACAAGTAATGAATAATGTATCGGCAATGAACAGACAACAACAAGTAATTCAACAAGCAATTGGAAAACGAAAAGAAGAACAAGTACAGATAGAGGATGAAAGACGACAATATCAAAATGAGCTTGAGGCCAGATTAAGACAACAAGAATTAGATCTGAACCCACAAAAACAAAAAAGCCAACAATCCTTTTTAGACGAATTGAAACAAAATACAATTTCTGGTCAGGTGGTACAATCAAGAGAAGATATACAAAAAGGAAGAACACATATTACTCCACAAGGACCAGTTTCAAGCTATATTGATAATGGACCAAAACAACAATAGTCAAAACAATTTAAACATGTTACCAGAGTCTAACTATCTAGTTACTCAAGCAATCTCTACGTCCACACTTCCAGATATCAAAGTAAACTCTGATTTAGCACAATTAGAGAAAGCCGAAAGGAAAATCAATTATAAAGCGAATATTGCTAAAGGTTCGAAGAGTCCACAAGTCTATGTTGCTATGACAGCATTGAGATTAGCCAACCCATTTAAAGGATACTAACTTAATGGCCCTTGGTCCGGAGGAAGATACTGACTAATATTCTCACTAGTTACAACGATTGGAACAGGAGTCCCTTCTATAATTTTTCTTGCAGCAGCTCTTACAATACCTGCGATATTTCTCTCCAATTGACGAATACCTGCATCAAAACCAACAGGACGAATAATCATTGGCCATACGTTTTCATCTATTCGTACAAATTCTTCAGAAAGATTTAAACCAGAAAGTACTCTTGGAAGTATATATCTTTTCGCAATAACTGCTTTCTCGTCATCTGAGTAACTTGTGAACCTAATGATTTCTACACGATCTAAAAGTGCGGCAGAAAGGCCTCCAAGATTATTTGCTGTGCAAATGAAAAATGCCTTAGAAAGATCCACAGGATAATCGACATAATGATCTATGAAAGAGGAATTCTGTTCTGGATCCAATATCTCTAATAGTGCTGCCATGACATCATTCAATAATCCAGCATTACCACTAGCTTTTTCAATTTCATCTAAAAGAATCACTGGGTTCATAGTTCCACTTCTTACAAGTGCCTTTATAACCTGCCCAGGTTCTGGATCTAATGCATATCTTGGTGTCCCTCTCAAGGTTCTTACATCCCCTATTGCTCCTAATGATATTCTGGCAAATTTTCTACCCATAGCTTCCGCGATTGATTTTGCAATAGAGGTTTTACCCACACCCTGCAGACCAACAAAAAGAAATACCGGAGCTTTAACAATTTTAGGTCGGACAGTTGTAGTATCAACCGAAGCTCTTTCTCCTAATGACCCTAATGATTGATATGGCGGATTATTTGTTCCCACTGTACTCTGTCTTGCTTCTAATTGCATAGATGCCAAGTAATCCATAATCACATTTTTAACTGGATCCATACCGTAGTGAGTAGAATCCATCAGTTCTTTAGCATGCTGCAAATCAAAATTGTCTTGAGATACAACTCCCCATGGAATACGAGTAATCCATTGAATATATTTGTTTACATTCTCAAATTCAGCACTGTATACACCTTTTCTTGCTATCCTCTCCAATCTCTCAATACTTGATATTGCATCATTTTTTAGCTCAATTGGAGCATTAGAATTTTGTAAAGAATTCTTTAAGGCTAAAACCTCAGCTATTGAATCATCCGTAGTCACGCTATTATTTTGTGGAATTCCCGCGTTAATATAGTCCATTTTGAGCAGTAATATATCTACTAGAGTGTATATATACAAGCCTAGCAAGTCAAATATTTGCTTAGAAAATATACATTAAAAGCCTTGAAATACGCAGCTTAGAATGATAGCCTTAATATGTATAAAATTAACTGTCCAATCGATGAAAAAAATCCTTATTAGTGTTGTAATATTATTTGCTTTGATTGTTTATCCTTCTAACGTATTTGCTGCAGACACTGCAACATTACAAACTCAATTGATGACATATCTTCCATATATACTCATAGGAGGTGCTGCTATCTTGCTTATTAGTATAGTTGGAATCTTACTTAGTAAGAAGAAAGAAAAAGACGAAGATATTATGGCACCACAAACTGCAGCTGTAGTTGAACAACCAGTTATGGCACCAGAAGAAACAATTTCGGAGGTCCAAGCACCTGTACAACCAGTAAATATGGATAATGTGTCTGAAAATTTGTATGCTCCTGAAATTACAAAACCTACTATCCAAGAGACTATGGAGTCAACTCCAGTTACAGAAGAATTCCCTATTCCAAATTTTGCACCTTCAGTAGAACCAATGAATGAGCAAAACCCTGATTCTGATTTACAGGATATCCTACAAGGTGAGGCTTCAGCATCCCCTATGGGCCCTGTCACAACCCATGTTATGGAAGATGCTAACACCCCAGTTGAAACACCAGCTCCTACTACATTTGAAACTCCAGATGTTCCTAATATGACAGCTCAGTTTGTACCAACTCCTCTGGAAGAGACTATGCCTACTCCTGTGACTAATGAAGCTACTGTACAAGAATTTAATGCTGCTCCAGCAATACCTGACTTACAACAATTTGTAAATAATCAAGTTGCAGAGGTTCCACCTATGGCAGAAACATCTATTATGGAAACACCGACACCAATGGAAGACACAACTCCAGTAGATACAACTACACCACCACAAACGGGAACAACTTTTAGCATCTAATACGAGGAAAGGACTGCTTCTTTAAGATATCTTGAGAATGTTTTTACATCTTCCATATTATTGTATATCCCAAAACTCACTCTCATTGTAGGACCAACATTGAAAGCATCATGTAATGGTTCCGCACAATGGAAACCCTCTCTAACACATACTCCATTCTTACTAATATATTCCACTATCCCATCACCTTCTTGATTACTATTTTCTTTTTCTTTACATCCTTTAAAGCTGAACCCATCAATATTGAAAGTTAAAGCTCCATATCTATTATTTGTTTCTATCTTTCCGAAAGGTTTAAACCAATCTATTCCATCAAAGGAGTCAATAACTCCCGTCATTAAATTTCTTTCATGATCAATCAATTTTTCATAGCCACCCATCTCTTCTACTGCCTTACTAAACCATTTCAAAGTCTCTCCCAATACAATTCCACTTTCAATATTTGGAGTCCCCGCTTCAAATCTCCAAGGCAATTCGTTCATTTCAAAACCGTCTTTAGAAACTCTCAATATCATCTCCCCACCACCCATATATGGAGGAAGTTTTTCTAAGATATTTTCTTTACAGAATAAGACTCCACTCCCAGTTGGGCCATATACCTTGTGTCCTGAAAATACTAAAGCATCACAATCAAGCTCTTTAACATCAACCTTAATATGTGGAATACTTTGTGCGGCATCAATAATCATAAATGCCCCTACTCTATGTGCTAATTCTGCAATCTCCTTCGCCGGATTTAACGTCCCAAGAACATTAGAAATATGCACGACAGAAACAACCTTTATCCTCTCTCCTTCTTTCTGTATTTCATTTCTCAACCAATCAATATCTAAATCAAAATTCTCATTTACCGGGATATATTTAATTTCAAAACCAATCTCTTTTTGTAGTATCTGCCAAGGAACAATATTACTATGATGTTCCATCTCTGAAATTATGACAATATCTCCTTTTGAAAGATTCTGTTTTCCATATGTATTTACCAGAAGATTTAATCCCTCCGTAGTATTTCTGGTAAAGACAATTTCTTTATAGCTATCTGCATTCAAGAAATCAGCAACTATTTGATGTGCTTCTTTCCATCTCTCAGTTGCCTCTTTCGCTAATACATGGGAACTCCTATGGATGTTTGCATTATATTTTGTGTAATATTCATTTATTGCATCTAAAACAAATTGAGGTTTCTGTGTAGTTGCAGCATTATCTAAATACACAAGAGATTTACCATTAACCTTTGTTTTAAATATGGGGAATTGATCCCGGATGTTGTTATGCATGGATTTATTATACTACATTAATCCATTCTCAAAGTTTTTCCAGTATTCACTTCCTTTTACAGTCATTGTTCCCACATACTTATTTCCTAACCCATCAGCACCATATTTTCTTTCACATTCCTGATCTAATAGCTCGAATATTATTTGTGCAATCTTCATACCTGGATATATTTTAATTGGTAATGGAGAGAGATTAATCATGTGTAATGTTAACCTCAAGCTATTTCCCGGATCCAGAAATCCCGCAGTTACATGAATTGCTAATCCTAATCTCCCTAGAGAGCTTTTTCCTTCTAACCTTGCAATATGTTTACCATCAACCCCTGTAACTTCCTTAACATTGGCTAATACAAATTCGCCAGGTTGGAGTACATATCCCTTATTTTCATCAACCTCTATACTTTGCATGAGGTCTTCCATAGGCTGTTTAACATCTATGACAAAGTCTTTCTTTTTGTTGAAAACCAAAAAATGACTATCCAAGTGTAAATCGTATGAAGCAGGCTGTAGGTATTTCTCTTCAAATGGTTTTATGGTTATCTCACCTGTTTTTAATTTGGCCTTTATGGTCTTGTCCGAGAGTATCATGGCGAGAATGTTTAAATGTTATCTATTCCTGGTATTGGGAAATCTTTTGTAAACTCTTTAACTTCTAACCTAATTTTTTCTAAATTATCATCACTTGGATTCTTTAATGCTCTATCTATGAATTGAGCTACTATTTCCATCTCCTTTTCTTTCATTCCTCTTGTTGTTAATGCTGGTGTACCTATTCTAATACCTGATGGATCCCATGGTTTTCTTTCATCAAATGGTATTGTGTTTTTATTTACAGTAATGCCTACTTTCTCTAAAGTTTCCTCGGCTTGCTTCCCTGTGATGTTTTTGTTTGCTAAATCTACTAGCATTAGGTGATTATCCGTACCTCCTGAAATTAAGTTAAAGTCATATTCCATTAATTTCTCTGACAGTTTCTTTGCATTCTTAAGTATTTGGTTTGCATATTCTACAAATTCTGGTTTCATTGCCTCTCCTAATGCAACGGCTATGGCTGCTGTAGTGTTGTTGTGTGGGCCTCCTTGAAGCCCTGGGAACACGGCTCGGTCTATTAGGGTAGGAAGATTCCTCCTTGGGTCAGCACCCTCAACAAGAGGTCTTAGGGGCTCAGATGGGTTTCCATTACACATTATCATTCCACCTCTTGGACCTCGAAGAGTTTTATGTGTTGTTGTCGTTATTACATCTGCAAATCCTACAGGAGAAGGTATAACCTTTGCTGCAATTAATCCGCATTCATGGGCAATATCTGCCACAAAATAGGCATCTACGCTGTGAGCTATCTCTACCAATCTCTTGTAATCATACAATCTTGGATATGCAGTTGCACCACAGAAAAGCAACTTAGGCTTTTCCTCTTTAACCTGTTTTTCAAGCATATCGTAATCTAAAAGCCCATCTCTTCCAGTTTCGTACTGCACTGAATTGAAATATTTTCCCGTTATATTTACCTTCCAACCATGTGTTAAGTGCCCGCCAAAGTACAAGTTAAGCCCCATTACTTTGTCTCCAGGATTTAAGAGTGCGAAATATACTGCAAGATTTGCAGGACTTCCTGAATATGGTTGAACATTTACATGATCTACGCCAAATATCTGTTTTGCTCTGTTTACAGCTGTTGTTTCAATTTCATCAATGAATTGATTTCCACCATAGTATCTTTTATTAACCATTCCCTCGGAGTATTTATTGGTTAATATTGAGCCTAAAGCTTCGAGTACGTCGGAACTAACATAGTTTTCAGAAGCTATTAGTTCTAATCCCTCTTTTTGTCTTCGAGCTTCGGATTGGATACTGTTGTATATTTCTTTATCTTCTATCATTTTTTTTGTAGCAGATCATTAAATTAAGCATTAGGGAAGCAATAGTCATAGGGCCAACACCACCTGGAACAGGAGTAATGTAAGAAGGAATACCTTGAATGGAATCCCAATCAACATCTCCCACAATCTTTCCAGTCTCTGGATGTTTACTCGAGCCAACATCAATAACTACAACACCAGATTTCAAAAAATTCTTTTTAACAAGCAATGGCTTTCCTGTAGCAGAAATTAATATATCTGCATCTTTTGTAATTTCTTCAATATCTACGGTATGGATATTACATATTGTTACCGTAGCGTTCTTCTCAAGTAACATAGCCTCTAAAGGAATACCAACAATGCTACTAGCTCCAAGTATTACAACATGTTTTCCGAATATTTTTATATGGTATTCTTCAAGAAGCTTCATTATCCCTAACGGTGTTGCAGGCACTATTGCAGAAGGATCTTTCTGAAAAAGCTTTCCCAAGTTTACTGGTGAAAGTCCATCGACATCCTTACGAGAATCCATTGCATCTAGTACAAGATTGGTATTGATATGGTCCGGTAATGGCAGCTGAATCATATACCCATCAACCTCAGAGTCTTTGTCTAATGAATCTACAAGATTTACAATATCTAAAGTATTAACGCTATTCTCCAAATGATGAACAACACCCTCAAGCCCTACATCTCTAGCTGTTTTCTCTTTCATTTGTACATACTTCATACTTCCAAAGTCATCCCCAACCAAAATCATATCCAATCTAGGTATTTTCTTACCTTGTCGTTTAATATCTGCTACCTCGTGCGAGATTTCATCTAATATTTTTTGTGAAAGCAATTTGCCGTTTAAAAGTTCCATAGCGTATATTTTACACTCTATCCCTACACACTGTATATACAGTTAACTCTCATTGGCGATTTTGTAGAACTTCTTCTTCTTTTTCATTAATTCTTTAAAATTCCCCACTTCAACAACCTTGCCATTCTCAAAGAAATATATCCTATCAAACAAATCCAAATCCTCTACACTTCGGGTTATATATATCATCGTTCTATTCTCTCCAATATATTTAATAATGTTTTGTAAAAGAATGTCCTTAGATTCCGAATCTATATATGTAAATGATTCATCCATTATGAAAATCTTTTTGTTTCTGTAAAGCATTCGAGAAATTGCAAGCCTTTGCCAATATCCCGGGGAAAGATCCTTCCCACCAGGAAAGGTTTTGCCTAAGATATGAGATTCATCAATCTTTTCCTTTTTAAGAAATTCTGTGATCTGGCTAACCCTAGATACTTCGTTGTAAAGATGCTTGTTAATATTTTTTCTCTCTCCAGAAATAACGACATTTTCCCTCACACTAAAGTTGTAATTGATGAAATCTTGGAAGGTTACTGCAATATTTTTCTTTAGTTGTCCTCTATCCAAATCTTTCACAGAGATACCATCTAGAAGATAGTCTCCACTTTTAATCTGATACAATCCAGACAAGATCTTTACCATGCTACTTTTACCTGACCCATCTCCACCAAAGAATGCGACTTTTTCTCCTGGCTTAATTTCAATATCAATATGCTTAAGAACTAATGTTGAAGGATCATCGGGATATGAAAAGCTCAAATTTTTGAGCTGAACCACTGGGGTATTGTTTCCTAATTTCTTAATTCCATGTTCATGATCTCCAAATCCCTCGTATTCCATTAAATCAAAGAATTTCTCATCATACCCCAACAACGAAGATATGTAGGTTATGGAATCTAAAACGCTATACATGCTTCCGTATGCCATATCTACATAGTCATACAAAGCTTTGAAAGTACCCAGACTGAACCTTTTAACGATCGAGAATGAAAGCACGTATACCACATAGCCGACTTTCAATGACTGACCTAAGATAGATATGATTGCCCTATTTCGATACAAGTTCGCATCCTTTTTCAAATATCCTTCTAGGAATTCATCATACTCTTGAGTATATTTTCTTTTGGCATAGGCGAAAGTATCGTTTACTCTCAGTTCTAAGAAATTCGAGATAGTTAGTGTAAGATTAGAAAGATAGTTAAGATATTTTAGCTTTCCAACTTCATCATCTTGGTATGTACGAATCTTTTTTCTACCAATATGGACAACAACTATTTCAGGAAGAACGAAGAGGATGAGTAACAATACCGACCAGCTCATTGTTTCGAAGATTATGATTCCAGCACTAACAAATCTTACAACACTACTAACTATACTTGAGAAGCTATTGTATGTTTGTATTATCCTATCTATGGAATATGCTGGAGCATATGTAAGTAAATCTTGGAACTTCTCTTGCTCTACATCCTGAAGGTTAGATTTTGATACCTTCGCTATCATCATATACCTTGCGTCTTCCCATACCTTTTCATATATTACATTGTATAGATGCATCTTCGCTTGGTTGCATGATTGAATAATGGACCATAGGACAAGGATTGTGACTAAATGAAAGAATGCTTGAGTTTCCAGGAATTGGCTCATATCAAACTGATTCCAGTTAAGAAGAATCTTAGCTACTTCATCAATGAACTTACCTGCAATGGTTATGCTGTATACTTCAGATGCGGTACCTACTACAAAGAGAATGTCTCTGGCTACAGCTACAGTGGTGTATCTACCATATATGAATTTGAGGACATTTAGTAATGTAGTGAGTTTTTTCTTGTATTTCTGTAAAATCATTTTAATATAATAGCATGAGAGATAGAAAATATTTAGAAAATTTAATGTATGATTTGTGGGAAGAATATTTCTCAGATATACCAAGGAAAAACCTTGTCCTTATTAAGTTTGGCAAATATTCTAAACGTCAATTAGGTAGTATTAAAATTGCAAACGAATATACCAAAATCAAAAGTTTGTTAAAAAAGAATTTAGATGACTATGATGTACAGGATGACAAGCGTGTTACGGTTATAACCATGACTAAGTATTTCCAAAATGAGATAGTTCCAGAATATGTAGTTAGCGCTACCATTGCGCATGAGTTATGTCACTATGCCCATGGTTTTAGTTCTCCATTAGAAAAACGTTTTGACAAACCTCATCAGGGGAATGTCATAAACAAGGAATTGGCCAAAAGAGGATTATTAGAATCCCAACGACTAGCTGATAAATGGTTAAAGGACAATTGGGTTGGTATTGTATATCCGCTTCACAAGTTTTTTTAGTAATTGAATATCTTTCTGAGACATATATCTTTTCTTAAGTATTTTTCCATATAGATTGGTTATCTTTTGTATTTCTCCCATATTTAATTATTAAATATATTTCTTTCATTTTCCTTTCAACATGACTTAATAGTTCTTTTAAAAGATATGCTCTTCTATTCTTTAATCTTCTTGTTATGAATACAATTCTATATATATGAACAACAATTATATTGGTGAGAATATTAAGATATATCGTGAGAGACAGAATCTAACTCAACAGCAATTGGCTGACAAGATTGGTAAGACTTGGGAGATGATTTCTAGATATGAGCGTGGGGTTAGTTCTCCATTGAATCAGTTAGAGTCTTTGGCTAAGGCTTTGAATACTACTCCATCGGACTTGTTAAATGATATTACAGATGGGAGTATTAAGATGAACTTTAGTCGTGTTCCCCTATTTACAACTATTCCAAATAATTTTGTTTTTAACAAATCTAATACGTATCTATTTTACAATGCTCCTGATTGGGTTTTGAGTGTTGATCCGGAGGCTTTTGCATTAGATATGGTAGTTATTGATGGTTCAAAGGGTATTATGTATGTTTCTCCTAATAGTGAGATTAATCTTAATGATATGGTATTGATTAGAGAAGATAATGGATTAAAGATTGAGAGTGTTAAAACTTTTAAGGGTATAAATATATTAGGAAAGTTATTAGCACAGGAGATGAGGTATTAGAGGTGGTATAATTAGGTATGATTATAGAATTACCTCTCTCAGACGGTTTAACAAATTTAGAAGATATCGCCATAACTCCTTTGCCAGAAAAAATCGGTTCCAGTGACGTGATTAATTATTCAACTACTATACAAGATATTAAAGGAATTGTTTTAACTAACGAGGAAAAAACTCTCAACTATCTATCAAACGATTTATTCGAAATCAAAGAGGATCCAGAGATATCTGAACTTACAAGAATCAAATACAAAGATACAAACGATCAGAATGTAAAATTAATGCAAGATAAGCTCTCGGATTTGGGGGCATTTGATGAATCTATTCAAAGTTTGGAATTTCATAACAAGAGATCATATATTATCTCAACATTCAGAGTTTTATTTGCAACGACACGTATTCTAAATGATCTAAAATCAAATATTCCAGAAGAAGATCTCATTAAAAATTTTAATGAATTAGTAAAAAACCAAACCACTTCAGAAGACGAAAAACATTTCAGAGAAAAAGACTATAAAGCTGGTGTTTTTCAATACCTATTTGATGATGCTAATATCAAAAAGAATAAAGGATATATAAATCCAGAAGGAAAGGTTACTGAGCAAGAAATGGGGACCGTTATTCTCCCAAGTGTTATACGTGTCCTTCGAGGTTTAGAAGATATTTCCAAAAGGGTAGATCCCTTTACCAATAACCCGTCATAATAAAAGAGGAGGCTTGCACCTCCCCCTCATTATCCAACGTAAATATCAGATTACATCATCCCACCCATACCCATATCAGGAGCCATAGGAGGAGTATTCTTTTCATCAGGAATATCTGCTACTACCGCTTCAGTAGTAATCAACATAGTCCCAACAGAAGCTGCATTAGTTAATGCCAATCTCGTAACCTTAACAGGATCAATAATCCCAGACTTAATCATATCAACATACTCACCTGTCTTAGCATTGTATCCAAGATTACCAGAACACTTAGACGCAACAACTGCTCCATCCTCCCCAGCATTTTCCGCAATCTGCTTAAGAGGTTCACTCAATGCAGACCTAAGGATTTCAATACCCATCTGTTCATCAACATCCTCAAGCTTTACCTTCTCAAGAACAGACTGTGCATTATGAAGCGCCAAACCACCACCAGCAACAACACCTTCTTCAAGAGCTGCACGTGTAGCATGAATAGCATCAGTCACCCTATCCTTTTTCTCCTTAGCCTCAGTCTCAGAAGCAGCACCAACTTGAATTACAGCAACACCACCATCAAGCTTTGCTAATCTCTCCTGAAGCTTTTCTTTATCATAGTCAGAAGATGTCTTTGCAATCTGTGCTTTGATTTCCTTTACTCTTTCTTTTATCTCAGTCTTTGTACCCTTTCCTTCTACAATGATCGTATTTTCTTTAGTAACTAATACCTTCTTTGCAGAACCTAGATCTGTTAATTCTACAGAATCTAAAGTATGACCCAATTCTTCAGAAACAAACTTTGCACCAGTAATGACAGCAATATCTCTTAACATCTCTTTCTTTCTATCACCAAATCCTGGAGCTTTCACAGCAACAACATCAAGAGTACCTCTTAATTTATTAACAACCAATGTAGCTAATGCTTGATTCTCAATATCATCAGCAATGATTACCAATGGTCTATCCGCTGCACTTAACACCTTCTCTGCAATTGCTTGAATATCTTGTAAATTAGAAAGCTTCTTGTCTGTGACAAAGATATATGGATTCTCCATACTTGCTTCCAATGTTTCTCTGTCTGTAACAAAATATGCACTTACATACCCGTTATCAAATTCCATACCCTCAGTATATTCAACCTCATCTGTAAAACCTTTAGCTTCTTCAACGGTTATGACCCCGTCTTTGCCAACCTTCTCAAATACTCTGCCAATCATATCTCCAAGTTCTTTGTCATTGTTTGTAGAAATTGTAGCTACTTGAGAAATCTCTTCGCCTTTTGATATTTTCTTTGCTGATTTCTTTAAGTCCGTAACTATTATTTCAACACCTTTGTCCAAACCTCTCTTAATTGCGATTGGGTTTGCACCTGCAGATACATTCCTGAATCCTGCATTTGCGATTGCTTGAGCAAGTACTGCCACAGTTGTAGTCCCATCTCCAGCTAATTCATTTACTTTGTTGGATGCTTCTTTTATCATTTCAACTCCAACATTTTTAAATGGATCTTTGTCTTGAATTTCCTTTGCTACAGTTACACCATCTTTGGTAATTACTTGAGATCCAAAGCTCTTGGCTATTGCTACATTTCTACCTTTTGGTCCAAGGGTTACTTTGACTACATTGGCTATTGTATCTACTCCTGCTTTAAGAGCTCTTCTAGCTTCTTCATTGTATATTATTGATTTTGACATATGAGTACGAGTTAAAACTTAAGTTATTTTAAAATTGCGAGAATATCATCGGTATCTAGCAAGAAATACTTCTTACCTTCAACTTCTATTTCTTCTGGAGAATATTTTTTGAAATATATTTTATCTCCTACTTTAACATCAAATTTGATATCTTCTCCTTTTCTTTTCCCAATACCCAATGTAAGTACTATTCCAGTAGCAGGTCTTTTGTCATCACTTGCACTTGGAGGTAAGACTAACCCACCTTTGGTTACCTGTTCTAATTCATCAGGTTGTACTAATACTCTTTTTCCTAGGGGCTGTATTGTTTGTTTTGTAGACATAATAATTAGCAAATTAATTTATCGATTGCTAAGATTGTACCATGAAAACTCGCTCCACATCAAGATTTATCTAAAGAGTACCCTTCACTACTATCTTGTCATTTAGAAGTTCAATATTTTGTATCTTTCTACCAAGGAAGTTGTTTTCATTAACTAGAACCAATGCATCACTAATACCCTTGTTCAATTGTGTCTTAATATTCTCAGTTATCTTTTCTGGAACTAGAATATTTCCAACAAAAATATTGGATACGTAGAGCTGAGCTGTCTCCATAGTATCTTTTGCGATATCCAATCTAACCCAAGGGATATTGATACCCTGAAGTGAAAGCTTTGCATATATGCTCCATACTGCGCTATTAGGTGCAATACATATATTTGTTACTTCACCACCACTTATGATATCCGTACTTTGTAAGAGGGAAAGTGTCTCATTTGTTGAAAGTTCTATGAAGGTATTTTGATCTTCAGACATTACAAAGCCTTTAAACTTTTCATCCAAGGGTAATAGCTCTGTGAGATTGGATACACAACTCATATTAGGAATTTGCGATTGAAACTGCTTTTGCCAAAGAAGGTATGAAATTATTGGGTATACAAGAATCCCAATGAATATGAGGAATATTATTAACAAAATTCTAAAGACTTTCTTCATTCTTTTTGTTCTTAAATACTTTTAGCAATATTTTCTTTAACTTCTTTTCGAAAAGATACACTTCCTCTATCTTAAATACTCTTGATCCTACCCAATATGATAGTACGCCATATGCAGAGGTTGCTGCTGAGAGAAGTATAACGTACATTGTTTTGCTGGTATCTAGTTTAAAGTCGAAAAGTTTGAAAAGCAAATACATCCCGATGCCCATTAATACTGTGTTCAAGAGTTTAATCAAGAATGGTTTTACAGTATTTGCAAAGGTAATCATCTTGGTTTTTGCATTTAGTAACATGTAAAGAATAATTACTTCCACAACGTATGAGATTCCTAAGCCGAGTGATAGGCCACCTACTGCCATGTCAGAAGTTCCCCTTGTGGTAGACCATCTCCAGAAGTCTTGAATGAACGTTTGGAATACATGCCAAAAACCGACTCCATCAGCATGCGAAATCTGTGATAGCATCTGTTGTAGAATTGGTCTCCAATCAAAATAGTGGCTAAAGAAATTCGTTAGGAGATATGCTAAAACGATATTCACTACAATACTTATGGCGATACCAATCAATGGCATCCATGTTTCCTTAAGAGCATAGAAGGCTCTTAGTATAATTTGATCTATTGTTTGTCCAAGGATGGAGAATGATAGTAGTACCAAACACCATGAGGTAAGAATAGTTGCTCTCCAGTCAAATGCTCCAGATCCATATACTAAACGTACAATTGGTAATCTCAATACTACAAAAATTGCAATGATTGGCAATACAAGATACAAAGCAAATTGAACCGATGAGTTAAAAATCTTTTTAAATTTCTCCCTATTCTCAATATCACTATGCTTTGCTAAATCAGGTAGCGCCAACTGAGCTACTGCACTTCCTATGATATTGATTGGGAATTGATGAAGACTTAGAGCATATCTATATGAACTCAATGCTCCGGCAGCTAATGAGAAACTAATCAATGTATTTACAACTGTATTAACCTGTTCACCAATTATTCCGATAGTTCTTGGGATTGCGAGTTTAACTGCTTTCACAACCTTTGAATCCTTGAATGCGGCTTTAATCGTACTAAATGATATTGAATATCTATTCTTGTAGTTAGACATAAAAACTGGGAGCTGTATTAGTAGATGTAGTAATGACCCTAATACTGCTGAAATTGCGATTCCCTCTACTCCCATCTTTCCAAAGACTACAAAAATCACAGGTCCAATTATTAATGCAAGGTTGTAGAAGAGAGGTGCTAAGGAAGTGGTAAAGAACTGTTTTTTGACTTGAAGATATGCCGTTATGATGCTACTAAATCCTAAGAGTATTGGCGAAAGCAACATTATTCTAGTTAGGAATACGAACATATTGTAATCTGTAACATCGATATTCTGAGAAAAGTTTAATGCACTCTGAAGTACACTTGATGTGAGAATTAGGTCCGTGATTTGAGGTGTAAATATGAAGAACAGCAGTGCTATCAATGCGGTCATTCCGGAGATAATGAGACTCAGATGGTTAAAAAAATTGTCTAATCTTTCTTTTCCCTCTTTGTAGAATACTTCTGAAAAGATTGGGATTATGGCGGCATTAATTGAGCCTGCTACTAAGATTGTGAAAAGCATATCTGGGATTGTGAATGCTGCCCAGAAGATATCTAATTCATGAGATACTCCAAAGAGTTGAGCAATGGTTCTTAGTTTTATGAATCCCAATATCTTTGTAACAAGTAATATACTCATTACAAAAAAGATCCCATTCTTATTTAACGCTGGTTTCCTCATATTAATCTTGGCAAGTTATGCGACTAATATCATAATTTAATCTGTGTCTTTTATCAATTCACCTCTTTTTAATATTGTTACTCTAGTATATATCCATGAACATTCCACTACTCAATTTTCTCTTTCCTAATATGTGCTGTATTTGTAAAAGGTACGGTAATTATATCTGTGATGATTGCAAAAAGCTACTCAAAAGAAATCTCCCTGAATGCTATATTTGTCGTAGACTTTCACCCCAATATTCTTCTCATACACAATGTAGAAAGTGCTGTTCGTTAGACAATGTTTTCGTAGGTTGGGAGTACAATCATATGTCCTCGAGTATATTGAAGTTGTACAAATACAAGAATGTTAGAGAAATTTCGATGGGACTTTCCGAGTTATTCACTGATATCATTCAAAGATCTTCTTTCCAGCCTAATCTGGCGGGTACCTTACTTATCCCAGTACCAATATCAGATACAAGAAGAAATGAGAGGGGTTTTAATCAGATGGAATATATTACTTCATGTATTGGAAAGCATTTTAATCTAGATATGAAGAATGATTTTATCTATTGTAAAAACTCAGATTTCCATCAAGCAAGCAAAAATAAGGTGGAAAGATACAATTCAAAAGAGAATCCTTTCTATCTCAAAAACCACAACGCTAAAGATATCAGCAAATACAAAAGCATAACCTTGGTTGATGATGTAGTCACCACTGGGAATACGCTTGAGAAGCTATCAAAGGTATTTAGAACACAATATGGTCAGAACTTAATCATCAATGCACTCTGTATCTTTAGAGGCAAGCCCTACTATCTCCCTAGTGAGTCGTCTCCGTTGTGTTAGTAGTTTCAGTTGTACTATTAGCTGGAACCGTTGCATTAAGCTTCTCTGTTATTTGCTTGTATACATCCGTATTTGTTTGCCCACCATTCTCAAGAATCTTTTTAGCAGCTTTTAGATATGACTCGTATACATCTGTATTTCCTTTTTGATTGTTAATATCCGCAGCCAACATCAACGAGGGTATATGCTGCGCATTGATACTCAAGACCTTGGTCAATGCGGAAAGCGCAGAATCCTTGTCTCCATTTACGAGATATACCTGTGCTTGGTTGTAGTACAATTCATAGTTTAAGGGATTTAATTCGGCTGCTTTTTGAAGAGAATATAATGAGTCCGAAGCATAATCCTTAAATCCCATTCCAACAAGTCCCATGTATACCTGTGCTCTCGTCTCCCAGTTGGAATATTCAGCGGCATTAGTATCAATACTCTTTCTTGTATAGTCTAATGCATAATTCTTCCACTTTCCTACACTGCTAATTAGATCTGCATTTTCAGTTGAATCACCTCCATTCTTTGAATATTTTTCAGCTGAGATACCTACTAGTTCGAGATACATACCACCGGTCTTTCTGTTCATCAATGGATTGTTTCCATCAAACTTCGAGGCTGTAGCATAGTAATATGTCATTGAGTTTATGAAGATCTGCCTCTCTTCAATCGTTGGAGTAATATCTTTATATCTAGCGTTCTGTTCAACACTAAACGATTCAGCTTTTAGTAAGTAAGCACTCGCTATGGTTTTAGAAACCCACATTCCTAATGCCCCCATTCCAACACATGCGACAACCACGGAAAGTACAATACTAAGATTGTATGAGGTTTTTCCAGTTTCATTTTCTGGTTTTAAGTTTGCAGTCCAAAGTTTTACGACAAATTTTTCCTCTGTCCCCTTACTCAATACTTCTAATAATACAGATCTCAACGCAATCATGACGATGAGAAGCAAGGCTACCAAAACACTGTAAACTACGAAAATCGACGAAAGGAATATGAACAAAATTACAATATCAAGAACTACTAATAACCAACTGTTATTTACTTCTTCTTTGTATATTTTAATTTTCCCAAGATCTCTTCTTAGCATCCTAAAGATCACGAAGCCAAAGAATCCCCATGCCACTAACCACACCAATCCACCGTTGGCGAATT
>Ga0209318_1000511_pt1 | contig 37364 bp, 32 predicted proteins | sample RifGroE1_FD_183999 | JGI IMG/M metagenome (GOLD analysis project Ga0209318, IMG submission 183999) | Groundwater microbial communities from Rifle, Colorado, USA - Groundwater E1 (SPAdes) (version 2) | ecosystem: Environmental > Aquatic > Deep subsurface > Groundwater | place: Rifle, Colorado... | reverse complement strand
CCTCCTCTATGGCCATGTCATCAATCTCGTTTGCGGTCCTGTCGGCCTGGGAGCGCATGAAGCCGATCATCTTGTCACGGTACTCGAGCAATTTCTTCTCATTCAGCATGCTGTTGATCAGTGATTTCAGAATCATCGGGCCAATCATCATGATCATCTGCCGGGTAAATGCGTTCATTTGGTTCTCCTTGTTTTGGACATTCAATTTTTTCACCCGTGATGGCCATCAAATAATCCTCACAGGTCATTTCCCGCGGCGCACACCCTGCCAGGATCAGCATGATAATTATCGCCGCTTGCCGCATCGTTCTTCCTTTTTCCTCAGCCACTTCCGGATTAGCGCGGCAATCTTGCCGATGTTAAATTTCACTACCACAGGATCGCGGTCTTTCGGTGGCGGGCCGTATGGGTCATTACTTATACATCCCATTTCTTCAAGCACTCCTATAACCCCCATCGCCTGGCTCCAGTACGGGGCACGATGATGCTCCTCGAGGTACAGCGCAACGGGATGATTATGTATGTAATCGTGATCGGGGTCCCATTGGTTCATCATCGCTACCATCGTCTTCAGTCATTCCGCACAGCGGGCAGAAACTTCCCTTGTACCTCATGCCGCATTGCGAGCAGGTGATCACCACGGCCGCCAGGTCATTGGCGCTGCGAGCATAAACAGGATACCCGCCAGCTCGATGGCCACGATAACCAGCAGCGTGTTGATGATCCTCGTCAGAATCACAGAGTTACCTCGGGGATGTTGACGTCGGTCCCGGTGAGGGGGTCGCCGAGGAGGGGATCATCGAGAAAGGGATCCTGGTCTTCCGGGATCTGGATGACCGTGTCGCCCTTGTCGTTCGTATCCTTGAGCCAATCAAAACCGAAGACGGCGATCGTCCCGTAGAGCGCCTTGCCGGCCACATCTTTGCCAAGGTCCATCCAATTTTTCTGCCGCTTCGTGCCCTCTTTCACCTGGGCGATCTTGGCGTCATAAACATTCGTGCCACCAGCGTCCGCACACGGATCCAAGGAAACCTTGGCCAGCAGCTTGTTACTGTCACCCAACTTCTGGATCAGTTCGTACTGGGCGATCTGCTCCGGCTGCCAGGTACTCATGTCCGGCAGGTTGGACCGGTGGGCGGTGTAACAGGCCAGCTTCGCTTTCGTCTGATCCTCAGATACGGACTGATCGGCCAGGCCGGCGCTGGTGTCATTCGATCCGGCACAACCGGTCAGCATGGCCACCGCGATCAGCAGCGGGGCAAAACACAGAAACCTTTTCATACTCATCTCCTCCTCTTGTAGAAAAAAGTGACCACCGTAGAGCGATTGCCGTACGGGGCATGCAGATAGACGCCGCCGTGAGCGGTGCCTGGATTGCTATCACCTTCGCCGTTGGGTCCGAGCCCGGGCTTGAAGACAAAGCCATCGCCCTCCCGGTAGTTGTGCGAGGTGTCTTTGACGAAAACTGTGTGACCGTTTGAGAAGACGACCTTGATCTGCCGTCCGAACGAAGGTCCCTTTGCCGGGATCCGCCAGGCCTGCCGGCCGCCGTTGCGGACGCCGTAGCTGCTGTAGGTGGCCTTGGCGTCGTACCAGGCACCGCCGTTCGAGGTCTTCACGTCTTTGTAGGTGACGGCGTCCTGCTCTTTGCTTTCACCGCCATCCAGCCACTCGCTGCAGCCACCAAGCAACGGCAGGAACAGCATTGCGGCCAGTAGCCCTTTCCATCTTTTCATCATTCCCCTCCTCTGATATTTGTTAGGGACAATCCTGCCTGCCGTTCCAGACCGCTGCCCCGATACCGGCCACGGCCAGGGTGCCATAGATCCAGTTCCTCATTTTTTTCTGCTCGGGGTGCCCGTCAAGCCAGTACTCGGTTGCCCACAGGCCTATGCCCATGGCGACAATCTTTAGTCCCACCACCGCCTCGTCACTGGGGGTTTTCCCCAGTAGCGGGTTGATCTCCTGACACCCGCCGCCACCAAGGGAGTGGATAGTAGTAGCCGCGTCAGCTGCCTGGCCGCCGATCGCCGCTGTGATCCAGATCTTATTGGCCGTCGACCAGCTCGATGAATCAGGCTGGTCAAGCTGCAGGATCATTGGCGGCGCCGCAGGGAACATTTGATCGATCGGCACCTGCTCGACAGGCTCGAGATAAACCCGGCCGCAGCCGGTCATCAGGAGGAGCAGGGGGGTTGCAACAACGAAGCAGGTGATGGCAATAACCAGATACCCTTTACGTCTTTTCATGCTTTCCCCAGTTAAGATTTTGATATTCCGTAATTGGTCAATCTTTTTCCTGGGCAAAGAATACCCTTTTCTTTTCAATTTGTTTATTCAATTTTCAATTCATGTATCTTGACGGCAAAAAAATCCATCCCTTGTCTTGCTTCTCAATTTTCCCGCAGCCGCTCAGTGCGATTCGGCTTCTTCGCCCTGGCCACGGCCCGCTTTCTACTCCAAGTTGGCGAACCTTCCCTCTTCCCGTAGATATTCCCTGGTCTTAGGTAGCCATACACCTTTTTCAGTGCCTTGGCGATATCGTTGCCTGGTTTTTTCTGCCCTCGCCAAATCCCGTTTCGTGATCCGCAGGGCCTTGACATCGGAATGCGCTGAATTCCATCTCTGGATAGGCTCCCAAGCCTTGTCCATCGCCTCGCGGTCACCCGATTCCTTGGCCCTGAGATACCTATTCTTCAGCCGCGTTCGCCTGTTCTGCAGGCCGTATTCAATCTTCTTGACCGCCGATTTGCCTTCGTACATCTCAGCAACTCGCGCCGGGGTGAAACCCAGAAGCTGACCGGTCAATTCCATCGCCTCAAGGTCGCCCAGGAGAACGTCCTGCTGCTTGTTGGTGACACCTTCATTCGCGTACCGAATCGACTTGGCAATATCCTTGACGAATTTCGGGACCATCATTTCCACGCCTTTCCAGATATCACCGTCTGCAATCGAGGCCATGCCCATGAAGACAGATGAGGCGTTGGAGGCGGTCGGACCGGCGATATTCATCATGTAGTGGTTAAAAAGCTCCCGTCCTTCCAGGTCTCGGTCGTCGCCGCGCCACCACAGGTCGGCAAGAGAAAGCCTGCCAGCCACATCAACCGGGAGAAGACCACGCGTCGGACCATGCGCTATCATCTCGCCGCCTTTCAACCCCACCCGGTCGGCCAGCCAATTCCGAAACTCTGCCTTCCAGTCCCAAGGTTCGTCATCGTCACCAAAGGCGCTTGCCATCATGTTCAGCGCCGTGCCGAGCATACCGACAACAGGCAGGCCCATCGTGCCGGCAACAAGGAAATGCCCGCCGAGGATCCCGGCGAATTGCAGTTTGGCCTGTCTTTTCTCTGCTGGCGTGACATCGCTTTTCTTGAGAGCCACCGTGAAGTCACGGACCAGGCGGTAGCTCATGTTCTGGGCGTATTGCTTGAACAGCAGCGCCACCCTGGCGACATTACCCTGCATCACCCGGGCCCGGTTCTCCTGACCGTAATCAAAGTGCCCTTCTTCAACGATTTTCCTTGCGATATCAACCGCCGCATCGTGCCCGACCTCGACAACCGCCACGCGATAGGCTGCAAGAGCTGTGATCTGCCGGTTTGCGACTTCCGCATAGTGGAACGGGGCCGATACCAGTTTCATCACCTTGGCGTATTTGTGGAGGTTGCCGCCCTTCTCCGCAAGGGACAGGTAGTCGGTCGCCGCCGCCGCCGCCAGGTCGTGCGCCTGGGAAACATCAATCGTGCCGTCCTTGATAAGCTCCGCGAACATCTTCCGTTCTTGCTCGTTCAGGAATTTCGCCTTCTCAAGAGACATGCCGGATTCCCATGAAAGATCGCCCTTGGTATAATCCCTGGCTGCCTTTGTCAATGCGACTGCAGACTTTCTGAAACCGAACCTTGCCCCCATGAGAGGATAAGCAACAAGCGGGGTCTGTGTGAGGTTGACCGCAGCAGAAGCCAGGGACGGCCCGATGTTCCAGGCGAATCCGAGGCTTGTCAATATCTGCGCTGCCGGGTGGACATTGGCATTCATGATGAATTCAAACCGCTTCACCAGTTCGTTCCTCAGTGCGCCCTCGACAGCTGCCGACTTCTCGTCATGGGCAAACTTGCTATTCTCCATCGCCTTGATTGCGGTGTTCAGGTCGGTGCCGTACTTGACCTTGGCGATGTGCTTCGCTGAATGCAGCATGTGAGAGGCAAAGGCCCGCTGTGCGTCCTGACTGTATCCCTTCACCCCTTTCCTGTGGGCGAAGTGCTTCCGGTACGAAAGGTCAGGCAGAACCTTGATCATGGCCTGGTTGATCTCATCCATGATCTGCCTGCGCTCCTGCGAATCCATGTCGGCAGAGTTGACGATCTTCAAGACCTCGCTGGCGAATTCGTGCGGAGGCTGCTGCCCTGGCTTGTAATCCTTCGACCGGCGCAAGGTAACGTCAAAACCCTTCTCCCTCATGCCCTTGGCGAAGTCCTCAGCATTGGCGAACCGCTCAAACGTCTTCACCATGCGGTCGATTTCCGTCCCGGCCTCGTCGAACTTTTTCACCAGAACAACATTATCGCCGAAGCGGGAAAGCGGGAAGTATGGCCCGGACTTCATCTGCTTATCGAATTCCAGCTTCAGGGCGGTGATGGTCGACCGCTTACCCTTGCCGGTGGAGCTTTTTTCGATCTGCTCAATGAGGACTTCCTGAAGAAGATTAAATCGAGCCTGGTAGATATCCCGCACCTCACGATATACTTCCTTGGCGATTTCCGGCAGGGCGTTGAATGCCGGGATAAGGTCTTCAGCGCCCGCCAGGTCCTTCTTGGCCGCGCCGACATCCTTGATGAGCTTGCGGACGGTCTTTGCCTTCTGCTCGCCCGTAAGGTTGGCCTGCCGTGCTGCCTTCAATGCCGCTCTCTTCTCTTCCAGGTTATCCTTGAGTGTCTGGATATCGGTGTCTGCATGCTGGTCAGGGTCGAACCCGAGGGTGGTTGCCTTGAACATGACATCGGCCATATCCGCCGCGACCTTCGGCTTCATGCTTGTCCATTTCTGATGAAGACGGTCGGCTTCCTGTAGGAGTTCGTTGGTCATCGCGGAAATGCCCTTTGCTGCCTTGCGGAAATCCCCGACAGGCGTAAAATCCCGGCTGTAGATATCGTCAAGCTGCTGCAGGGTTAGAACGCTGAACAGGTGATTCAGTTTGTCATGCTTCAGGCCAGAGACAAACTTGACAATCTTCTTCACCCAGTTCTTTTCAGGCTTGGATTTTTCCAATACCTCCTTGGCCGCAGCGTCTATATCGTCGGAGAAGTCTTCTCCCGGCTCAACCTCTACCTTTTCGGCAATGCGTTTGAATTGCCGGCCGTCCTTGTGCCTTCCCTCGACCTGCTTGGCATCTTCCCAGCTTCGCGCCTGCATATCGTTCATGCCTTCAGGTTTGGCAATCTCGATGGTAAAGACCGGCTTGCCGCTTTCGGCGTTCGCTACGGTGCGAATTTTGGCCGTCAGCGCCACCTCGTCGTCCATGAGGTCGGAGAGTTGCGGGGCCTTGATCCGGGAAACGTAGCCCACTTTCTTGCCGTTCAGTTCGATCCTGATTGCATCGCTGTCGGCTTCGTTTTCCGGTTCGCGGATAAGCTCAACCTTGGCGCCTGGCTTGATCTGCGCTATCAGATCAGCGTCGTCGTATGCGCCGGTGCGGAATGTGTCATTTGCATCGGCAATAACCGGGTCGTCGTCGTAGGCTTCGGCTGCCTGTTGGGAATACATGATCCGGCTGTCGGCGTCAGAATACTCGCCGGTATTGGACAGGGCCGATTTGATCTGGGTGGGGGAGAAGGCAATATAGTGGTTAGAACTGTTGGGATTCTCCAGGCCTTTTGTAGACCCTATATCAATAATATTCTTGATCAGAACCCCATCGTGCCCTTCCCGCTTGGCCATGGAAATTATTTTCCCAATATCTTGCCCGCTCCCTCCCCACAGTTTTGGAGACTTCCCTTTATAGTCTACCACCAAGGGGTTCTTGATTGATAAGTACACCTCCATGATTATTCTCTGGCTGGGGTGGATTTCCCTGTAAGATTCTACGTCCAGTCTTGTTACTTCATCAGAAACTTCATTATACTCGTGGGGGAAATCTCTAAACTCTTTTGAGTTAGCGTAGTCCCTCCCTGTCGCCTCTTTGTATTTGTTTTTTTTGTCTGCGAATAGAGCGCTGGCTATTGGGCGAAGTGCGTCCATTTTTTGCTGTAATTCTTTGTTGCGTTTTCTTCTTAACGCCGGATCGGAATATGTCCCTGCATGTAAAAACGCGTCTGTGAAGAAAAATCCTTCTTGTTTTGTAGCTGACTCCTTACCGAAAGTATCAATGGAAAATTCGCTAAAATTACTCCCTGTCCCATGATAAACAACAAGCGGCTTGCCGTCAGCATCCACGACAGCACTTCCGGCAAACCATCTCTTAAACTCAGCGCTGTTGATGTCAACTGCTTTAAACTCAGATTTCATATTCCCCCCAAGGTTTGAACCGTTTTCCTTGGAGCTTATCATATTCCCTTCGCTCGCAGCAACCCCCTTCCCCTTTCGGTCAATCAGCACATCCTCAACCTTCTGCCCGTCCTGCAGCAATCCTTCCTTCTTCAGCATCTGCTTCAGCGAGATCCACGGCGGAATTGTCTTTCTCTTCGCCGGGGGCATGTCGAGGCGATATTGCACCAGGCGGGCCTCGACTTCGCCGGTCAATCTGGCGTATGACCGCTCGCCGGTTTCATCATTCAGGGTGTAGATGGCCTTCAGGAGCTTGCGCTCTTCCTTGAGGATCGGGTGCGCGTCGAATATCTCCTGCTCCATCCGGATCAATTCTTCCGGGGAATATTCCTTGGCGCCGGGGGTGAAAATGCCATTCCAGAACCTATTGACCGCATTCTTGGCGGTATGGTATTCCGGCCGGCCCTCGACATCGTGGAGCCTCTTGTAGGTGTTGCGGTATTCAACTGACATCGCCCGGGGACTGCCGCCTTCCGCGAAACCTTCCTCTGTTTGGAGGATATGCTGGACCTCATGGGAGATGGTGCTTCGCCGCCCGATATCGCCAAGCCGATTGTTCACGCGGATGATCCTCGTCACCGGGTCGAAGCTGCCGCGCTGGGTTGTACCCATGTCCTCAAATTTGACTTTGATGATGCTCAACTGGGGGTAGTCGCGGAAGAGTACAGGGTGGTCGAGGATGTCGGAGAGATAGCCGTCTTTCTTCACTACCGAGGACAGACTGTCGTCGATCTCTATTTTCCAGTCATCCTTGAGCTTCCACCAGCCGGTCTGCTTCCAGATATCTCGCTTCAGTGCGCCGGATTGTTCCATCTGCTTCGCTTTGTCCAGGCCGGTGGAGTTGGCCTTGGGGCCGCCGAAGGAGAACAGCGGCTTGCCGTCTGTGTCGGTCCAGATATCCATCGAAGCATCTTTTTTTGGGGCATTGGCAACTATCATATTGCCTTTCCTTGTAACGTCACCAAAGAAGGTTTTTACCTCATCAAGATACCAAGAAGCCTTTTGGTGGTTCTGCCAAGATAACGCAACTCCATCTTTCTGCTTTGTCACCCTGCTTTTGCCGTCTCCATCACCTTCATGGATAAGAAAATATGCCGAGCCATTAGGCTTGATCGCCTTCGCCGCTTGACGGATTACCGCCAGCCTTGCATCTTTTTCCTGTATTACATTCAGCACACTGTTGACAGTGGCGGTGTCTACGCTACCGGAAGAAAGCTCCTTAATAATATCGTTATTGAATTTCTCAGACCTGTTGTATGGGTCAAAGACCAGATTCTTTACCCCCAGTGTGGCAAGGTGCTCTGTGCCTTTGTCATACTTTCCGCCGCCGATATCGACATTGACTGTCCCTTGTTTTAAAAGTCCTTTCTTGAACAGCGCCGATACTTGGTTGAGCGATGTAGCGGCAGACCCGATAGCCTGTAAAACTTTCTTGGAAAAGAATAGTGAGGATGCCAGTTCTCCAGACAGAGCCTTGCCCCCGCTCCGAGCTTCCCCCCGCACAGCAGCCTCAGCCAATGCCGCCAGATCAGCCGCCGAGAATATCTTCGGAGAGATGCCCATCTTGACGAGCATTCGCTTGATTAAGGCGATGAACCGGCGGCCTATGCCGATCTCCGGGGACATTTCAACTAGGTAGGCGAGCGTCTCTTCGGCGATATGCTCTGGCTTGGTATCAGCGGGCACACGTCCCATCGCCGCACGGATGGCGTCGCCGGTCCTGCTCTGCTCGTTCTGGCGGGATTCGATGGAGGATAGGAGGGCCTTGAAGTCGGCGCTGTTCAGGGTGAGTTCTCGGAGATGGACAGATAGTTCATGCTTGAGCACGGCAAACGCCTTGCCCTTGGCGATGCCGTCTTGGACTAGATACACTTTATTGGCCGTAGCGAAACCCTGAATCTTACCGGCCTTCGAGTAGCGCACGGTGATCTCTACGTCGTTCTCGTCGAAGATGACATAGTTGAAATTCCCCTCACCCTTGCCCCGGCTGCTACCGTCGAGATACTTGACGCCACGGATACCGAGGGAGTGGAGATATTCGGAAGCGGCCTGCTTGCCGTTTTGTGATACCACCAATTGCCTATACACTGCCTCGCCGGATGGATATCGTTTCGCAAGGCCACCAGCGTCCGTATTAAGCCTAGATTTTTCATCGACAAAAAACTGGCGCAGCGATTTACGTACCGTCTCCGATTGCTCGCTCAGCGGACGGTCCCAGAGAAGATATTCGTCTTCGGATGGGGCCAACTCTACCTGATAGAGACGGCCTTTCCTGGCGGCAATGTCTCCCTTGCTTGCGCCCTCAATCGCGCTTATAGCATCGACTAGAGCTTTTTCCTCTGCATCTCGCAGCCATGAGCCCTTGAATGCAGGGTTTTCGCGCTCACGCTCAAGGCGGAACCTCATGTCATCCAGGGTTTCTTTCTTGCCTTTCTCGAAATCCTTATACCCTAAGATGTTTCTTATGTTGGCCGCAAGAAATCCGTTTTGGTCTTCTACTCGCTCTCCATTCAGGTAAGCAATTAGCCTCCCGCCAAGCTTATCCCGATACCATTCAGCGACCTCTTTCGACCCGGAAAAATAAAGCCCGTGCCCGTAAGCCTGCGCCCCCTCTCCGGTCCCGATCTTACCAGTAGAAAACCGCTCAAAATCGTGTGGCGATCCGTGAAACGCTGCTGATAGCTTAGCCCGAGCCCGCGTCTTCAGTCGGTCGATGATTTTCCGGGCCTGGTCCTGGGTGGTGAGAATGCGGACGGTGCCGGCGGCGAGGAGGTTCTGCAGGCCATCGGCTCCGAGATGGGCGGATAGTTCCGCTCGTGTGTCGGCGGCTGCTCCCCGTCGAGTATCAGTGGTGGCATCGGACTGTGGTCGTAGTTCATTGGGCGTCTCTCCCTTACTTGACTGCCCCTCAACCGGGGGCACTGCGCCAACCTTAACATCTGGCGATTGCTCGTCAATTTTATTTGATGGTTGCTTGATTGGAGTGGCGGATTTGTCACTTGAAGCGGCAAGGACTTCATGCAGCCTGTTGAGGTAGACAATGGGCTTCTTGCCGCCCATGTCGCTTACCAGATCACCCGCGGCTTTACCCAAGGGGCCGCGCACCCTGGCCTTGCTGAACCCGAAATACTCAACCAGGAAAGGGGATATCTCTGGTTGGGTGACGTAGGTATGGTGGGATTTGAGATGTGGAAATAATCCTTTCCACTCATCTATCGTCGGTTTTTCTCCGCGCTTCAATTTTTCCGCGAGATAGATTCCGGCCTGTTTTCTACTCTCCGCCTCTTTAGCAAAGGTGGCTTTGCTTTCTTTAGACCTTGCATACGCATCAACAGCATCCTTGATATTGTCGTGCCAGTTGCCGTCGTTTACGCGCACCTTTCCTTTGGTTAGAGGGCTACTCCCATCTTCAATAGCTATGTCATCGACGGACAGCCCATACCTGGCAATGATCTTCGCGTCATCCTCGGTCGCAGGGCGAGGAATTGTTGCAGACCGTTTCGCGCTATCCTTCACGCCAGCGTTAAGATTACCACCAGCCCCGGTATCCGCAGCAGGCACCTTTACAGATGCAGAGTGTCCCACAGTTTGCTCTGACAGACCTGCATTTATAGCGTCCGGGGTGGTGGCAACAGAAGAACCGGCCTCCACGGAACCATCAGCAGAGCCGCGCCGGTTCGTCTCGCCTCCGGTGTCCGTGGTGCCGGCCAACTCTTCAGTAACCTCCCCGGTGCGCGTGTCGGAGACAGAGGCGGGGGAGGTGTTGTTCAGGTCGGGATACTTCGCATAAATGGCATTACGGACTTGCGGGCTGTCGCCGGGGGCAGCGTCAAGCCTGTCTACGATATACCTTGCATCTTCCTTGGAGATATCTTTTGCCAGAGATGCAACCTTATCAGCATTGCCGCCCATCAAAGAGACATACAGACTGTTCTGCGCGAAATCCTTCTCGTTCTGCTGCTGCTTGCCTACCCGTGACGATATTTCTGATTGCTCCTGCTCTCTTGCCTTGCCTCGGTTTATCTCATCCCGTGCGAAGTCGTTGAGTCTGTAGTTTTCAAGTACATCCATCGGCACATCTTTCCCATCGGCAATGGCATTCTTGATTAGCCTTACATGTTCCTTGCCGAACCTTGCCAGTTCTTCAGCACTGATTTTACCCTTCAATCCGTGCGCCTTGAATACCGACCTTGCGTATTCTTTGCCAGTGGGTATCTGCCAAGGTTCTTTCCCGGCAACCACCTTTTCATCCCGTGTATTTTCCGGGCGCAGGTTTGGTGAAGCGACAGCACCCCCACCCACGTCGCCACCCGGAGGAGGAGTCGAGGGCATGGGCGAGGGGCTGTCTTGTCTGCTCATTTGTCCGGCTATTTGTCCTTCGGTGGCAGGCGTGAAGTCCGCTACAGTGGCGGGTTCTGGTAAATTGCCTCCGGTATTTATCGGCTCATTTGCCCGGACTTTTGCCAATTCATTCCGCCGTTCCTCGACAGCCCCGACCACCATCTCTCGGTAAGGAGAAAGGTGCGGATTCTGCTGAAAGTATGGCTCGATCTCGCCAGAAATCCGGTCAACGTCCTGCTCGTTGCCGATCTCCCGGATTTTGCCGACCATGCCGACAAGGAAATTCTCTTCGTCCGGACTGATCTTCGACTCGCCTGTCTTCTGGCCGATGATCTGGATCTGCTCAAATGGATCAACGTGCATCGTGACGCCATCCTGTAGAATAGCGTTGCCCTTGCCGTCGAATCCCTTATGAACCAGCTTGTCCGGCACTCCGTTCTTCTCGATCACCACCTCATCGCCAGGCTTCAGGCTTCCGGCTTGAATATCCTGCGGCGCCTGGATGTCAAATCCCTCACGGTTGAGCTTGTCAAAAACTGGACCGGCCATTAAATCGGGATCGGTTTGCGCCTTCTTGCCGGCAACCTCTTCCATGTAGGCGAACACGGCGGCCTGCCGGTCGGTCAATGGCTTTCCGTCGCGCACTTTTCGCACCGTTGCGGCAATGATCGACTTGTCCAATTTCAGGCTGGTGCCGTACTTTTTATTGTAGGCTGTGACGGTATCCTGCTTGTACCAGTCGGGATGGGTGGATGCCCTCGGTGTGGTTTCGCCTTCACGATTCTGATAGGATTTGCTGACTTCTCCCTGTCGCACCTCATTGAGCATTTTATCGAAGGCGGGCAGGAGATGGTCGACCGGAGAGGGGGCATTACCATCATTCGGCGGCAACCGCATGAAAGCATCCTCGGCCTGTCCTCGTCGCGCAAGGGTGGCTTCCTGCACCTGCGGGTCGGTATAAGTCGTTCCGGTGAATGCTGAGGCATCTTCAGCCCTCATCAGCCCCTTTTCGATGTCGGTGACGGGCGCATTGGCGAGAGTATCAACTGTCTCCTCCGGGGTTGACCTCCTGTTTTCCTCGAAGGATGCCATATTGCCGGCTACCGGATCAATCTGGCCTGGAAGCGCAGTACCGCCCATCAACATATCAGCCGCCGCCTGCAGGGGGCCTGCCGGGGGGGTGTCAATCAACGGGGGAATGGACGGGAAAATCGGAACCACGCCTTCGCCCCGATCTCTTTCCCGACCCATGACAATCTTGGCCTGTTCAGCATTGATGCCGAGCGCCGCCGTCCTGGTCATCGGGCCGGACTCTCCGGACGCCAGCAGGATATCCTTGGCCCTATTCAGGTCATCGTTGCGGTCGGCAATCACAATATCGATGTCATCGGCGGTGACGCCCATTTCCGCCAGCCGCTGCGGGTCTTGCCGTGCTGCCATCAGATCATCAGTCGGCAGGTTGGCCTGCTTGATTGCGAGGGCTGCCTGATTCCTGGCGAGATTCGCCGCGGTATCCCGGCCAGCCTCTTCAGATTTTCCGAACGCCTTGACCGCCTTGCCGGCGACATACCCACCGCCACCCATTGCGCCAGTGAGAGTAAGGACAGAGGGGGCGACTTCCTGTAGGGCCTTGCCGGCGCTCTCCATGTTCCAGTCCATCTTTTCGCCATCGCCAAGCCCCATCTCATGCTCGGCAATGTTCTGGCCGATCTGGGTAATGGTCTCGGTTGACAGCTCGCCGCCGAGAGAAGAAACAATACCGGCGATTATCTTGCTGGTTGCACCCTTCGCGGCCCCGCTGAATATCTTGCCGATACCGGAGAGGGAAAGGGCTGTGCCGACTGCTTCCGGGCCAGCCTCCCACAGCGCATGGTTGTTCCGGATCTCTTCCGTCTTATCAAGAAGTTCTTGCCGTTGCGCGTCGGTCAGCTTGCCGACGGTCTTCTCGGTTGAATCGATGAGTTGCCGGGTGATCGCCGTCTTGTCCATCTTGTAGGCGGCAGTCCCGGCCCCGGCCATTGCGCCACCAGCGGTCCCCCACGGACCAAGACCTGCCACTGTGCCAGCGCCTGCGCCTGCCAGACCTGCTCCCATCGCCGCCAAGGAAAAACCAGTGCTTTGGCTGGTGTCCTGGACATCCCCCCTGGTCAATGCCCCATTTTCTGACAGAAACTCAGGGAGAGGAATGATCTTGCTGGCCCGCTCCTGTGGTGTGGTTTCGGCGGCCCGTTGCGCGGTCCTGGCCGTGGCCTCCTGCTGCCAGGTGTCGGCAAAGTTGGTCTTGGCGTAGGGGTCATCGCCTTCCAGTAATTGCCCGACAGCCCCCTTGGTCTGGATGGGGATGTCGTAGACCATCTTGCCGAGATCTTTGATGCCGCCGATGAGGTCATAACCAGGCTCCTGCCCGTCGCTCATCAGTTTGGCGGCAGGGTTGGTGGCTGCGTCCATATCCCGGTACTTCTTCAGGGGGTTGACGGTCTGCTCGGCTGCGTCCATGTCTCGGTATTTCTGGAGCGGGTTTACTGACATCAAATCACCTTATAGATGAACGAGTATTTTACAGCTTGACCGGTGTGTGAAATAGCCCATATCATATCACAAATAAATCACCATAACAATGATTTACAGTAAGATTACTGACCAAAAATATAGGCGAAGTCCGGAAACATCTCAATGAAATGTTCTTTCGTGGCGCTCCCCTTTCTGACCTCTTCAAGCGCCGCTGCCGCGCCTTTACTCAACGGTTTCTCTCCGGTGTCGGCGGGCCTACCCGTGGCTGTATCGTACGTCCTGGTGCCTATCTGGTTGCCGTCAAGATCATAGACTGGCTTGTCCTTGTACCTCCCGACCTTCATCTCGGCTGTCTTTCCGAAAATATCATTCACCCGATTGGCACCCTCGATCTGTTCTGGTGTTGAATTGCCATCAGCAAGGAGTTTCTGTGCGTTGAACAGCATGGCTGCCTGCTCCTGCTCCTGATCTGCTGCGCCGAGACTGGCTTGGCCGAGCTTCTGCCTTATCCCAAGCATCCCGGATTCGCTCTCCGCGCTGGCGTTGGCGTTTGCCGCCTGCGCCTGGTCAAGAGGTATCTGCCCGTTCAAGGCACGGTAGGCGCTGACCTCCTGTGCGTATGCTTCTGACGCTGCCCGCTGTGCTTCAGGTGATTCCCAGTTGCCGGTGCGGGTGGTCGGCTGCGGCGCCGTGGGGAAAGGAACGTAGGTTTTCACTCCCCCGCCAGGACCACCATATGTCGTTGAGACGTTGCCGTTCATGACCTCCATCCTGGATGGATTTTCGGCGAGCAGGGTTTGCTCTGTCGTGGCAGGCTGAGCCAGTTCCGCGGCGCTGTTCTTGGCCGTTCCGGGGGCGTATCCTGGCTTGTTCGCTCTCAGCCATTCCTGGCTATTCTTTATTGACCTCTCTGGGTCTCCGATGATAGGGGCTGGTCGGGGTAAGCCGAGTATTGGATTTGCCTGTTTCCGGCTGTCGTTCATCAGAACGTCACTCGTGGGAATTGTGTTATTGGTCTGCTGGCCTCTCTGTTTCTCCCTTGCCATCTCGCCTGGATCCGCTGCAAGGGCTTGACCGGCAAGGTTCCGCCCGGGTGACTGTTTGTTGTCGCTGAATAGGCTCTGCGTTGCTGGGTCCATGACGAACGGCTCGGTATTCGCTGGCTGGCCTGTGAATCCCCGATAGATATTATCGCTCACCCTCATTGCTGCCCGGGGGATAAGATTTACGGCATCGGCGGCGGTCCCTGCTGTGAATTTCGCCCCGGTCTTTAATAGTTGCGCGGCAGGTTCAGCGACCTGTCTCGCACCCTGCCCAACCCATCCGGCTGCATTGTCCCCGGAGAACCCGCCATCATTTGCACTGGCCGGCCTGCTTCTGGCCTTCATCTCAGCAGCTGAAGGGTATTCCCCGGTTTTCCTTTTCTGTTGCAACTGTGCACTGTTTGAGAATAAGCTCCTGGTCGCTTGCCCTGCCGCATTGGATATATTCTCCGATGACAGGGCGCTCTCGCTGATAGGGCGGCCGTTGAACTTCAGTTCATATTTCTCAGAGGTCAATCGGTTGGCAATCTTCTTCTTCTCTTCAGGTGTCATGTTATTCTCCGTTGCAACAATTACGTTCGGTGGTGCTGTGGCTTACGCTGTATTGATCAGATACCGATGTGCCGTAGGATTTACTCTTGCCGCTGCTGTCGCTTCGACTCTGGCTGTACCCAAGGTTCGCGCCGGCGCTGACGCTGGACAATGCCGCGGCGGAAAGCTGACTGGCAATCTGTGCTTTGGCCTTGATGAGTTCCGCGTTGATCTCAGCCTGTGCGACCTCAATCCTCGCCAGCATGTCACCGTATCTCAGCTGGATTTCCGAGTTGGCTATGGCGGCTGCTGTCTCCGCTTTGTAGCTGTCGGTCAAGGCGGTGACGATTGACGAGAATTTCTTAATTTCCCCATCGAAGACCTGCAACTTCAAGCCTTCCGCCTTGGCCTGGATTTCCGCCTGACTGACGTTTGCTGAAATATCAGTCTTGTACTTCTCGAGTTCGGCCATGAAGATATTGACTTCACCCTGGCTCTTTTTCACTTTGGCATCGAGGACAGACACGTCAATCTCTGAACGGGTTTTGTAGGCCTCAACCACCTTGCCGTACCCCTCGACCTGGTAGGAATACATCTTGGCTTTCTCGGACTCGCCGGCTATCTGGGCCTGATAGAGATTGTATTCACTCGTCACACCTTCGACCTGCGCCTTGTACGCCTCGACGTATGCCCGGAACTGCTCGACCCTGATCCCGTTGATCTCGGAGATGACCTTCTGACCTTCGACCTTGGCGAGATAGATTTTCGACATCGTGTCGATTGCGGCCAGCTGCTTCCCGTACAACTCAACGGTCAGGGCCTGCATCTCGACGGAGAGTTTCCTCCCCTCGATGGTTGCCTTATACAGTTCTGCCTTGGCGATCTCGGCCTGCAGTCTGGCCTTGAAAATCTCCGCTTCGGTCTTGTACCCTTCCAGCCGCGCCGAGAACGCTTTTACCCGGATATCGTATTCCTGAATGAGGAATTCAAGAGTTACCTTGGATGCATCGAAGGCCCGCTGCTGGACGTTGTTGAACAGCGTCATGTATGACTGCTCAAGCGCCAGGCCCTTCTCGATGATGAACGTCGAATACTGGTAGGCGAGGTCGGCGGACTTGACCATAATGTCCCTGGTCAGATCCTCCCTGACAAACGCGCTCTGAAGTTGCGCCTCGCTCAGCCTCGCAACCAATGCTCCCTGCGGAAGCCGTGAACCCCTGGAGGCGAAGTCGTTCAGGGCGAGCAATTCGTTTTTCTGCAATTCCGCGTCAAGCCGGGTAATCGCCCGGGCATAGATAGCTTGCTCGACCTCCGGCAACATTCCCTGGCCGCCGTTGAGAATCCCGTCCTCAATCTTCAGCCTCAGCATCCGGTTGAAATCGGTATCGTAGGCCGCCTCATTCCAGACATAGACCAGATCGGGAGGTGTCAGGTCTGCTGTCGGGAAGATGGCGGCAAACTCCGGCAGAGCGAAGACAGGCTCATCCGGTGGTAGAATTTCCCTGAGAACCGGAAGTGGTGGCGCTGAAGGGATCTCCGCGTCAGAGGGGAGATTGATCGTCAGTTCGGCCGGCGGGGTCTGCGTGAAGGTTGGCGGCAGTGTGGTCGGCGCTGCTGGTATGAAGAAGTTCGGCAGCGGCACATTGAACTCCGGGACACTCAAGGGGATAATGTCGTAATCCTCAAGGACCGGAGCGGCATGAGCAAACGCGACGGGAGTAATGGCAATCGGGGTAATCGTCGGACTGACCGGAGTCGTCGGCACCAGTCCAGAGATGCCGGCAGGCGAACCAATAGCAATCGGAGAAGGCGGACCCCACCCGAAAGAGATATTCGACCCTGTATCGCTACTCCCAAGATAACTCAGTGCCGTGCTGAAGGTCTGGTTCGCGTAGTCCTGCGACAAGGCAAACCTGCCAGCCACCAGGCTGTGCGTGACCTCTGTAGTCAACGGGTCTTCTGTTACGTAGTCGTCTGCTGGATATCCTAATCCTGCCATATTATGCCTCTATCTCGTATTTTATTAAGCCGAGGAAAATCTCGCCTCTAAACAGGACTGTATCGTCTATCCCCTCTACATTGGGGATGATGTGTGTGTATGCGTCGTCGTTGACCTCAGCGTAAAACCGTACTGGGGTAGCGATGGTCCCGCCAGAATTAGGACCAACATAGTTGTACTCAAGCCAGCCTTCAGGACTATCAAACTCAGCAAGAACAGCGGACATCATGCCTGTCACGCTTGCTATGCTGTCCGTGTTGTAATATTTGACTTGATTATCAAAACCCTGAGAGTAATATGGGTACTGCTCCGTCGTCGGGCCTCTCAGGAAAAATATGTCATCATCCACCCGGAAGCAGTAACTGTACGAATGCTTGGTGGTATATACGTCCTCTCCAACATTAGCTGTAAAGACACATCCACCAGATACCGAGGCTGTATGTGTATGAGTTTCTGTTGCTTCCGCAATGGAATAGCACGAGGCCACGTTATCAACATTATCCCTTTCTACCCGTATCGACCGCCCATCATCTCCCAAAAGACCAATGCCTCTGGTGAATGATGTAATCTCGGAGTTAGCAACACCGGGATAAGAAGATCCCCATGCTACAAGGTCTTTCGCTTGGGTATAATCAGCCATAGCGAAACCTATTGCTGTCTCGCAATCACCCCACACATCGGAACAGCCCCCGGCATGGACAGAGGTCGTAGTCCCACTCTCAGAAGACTCTGAATTGGGCAGAGCCGCAACCTGGCCGAACACCTCAAACTCTTGATGGTGCTCCTTCGTGAATGAGTGCTGTGGAGGGGCCATTGAGTAACACGCCTTGAACCCTGGCCCTCCAATGTATTCATACCCACCCTCGCAACAGGTGCCGCTGAACACGTAGTACGCTTGCTTCTCGCTAAAAGAAAGCTCCCTATAATATGGCTCGTTGGCATCTACATAATATTTCCACTCGATCTCTGCGGCTGATGGTCTGCCCCCAGTTTGTGCGACGAAATACAGTTCAGGCAGGTCAATGCCATCCTCTATCAGGGTTATGCCGATTGAGATAAATTGTTTGTCGAGGTCGGTCTCAATATTGTCGTCAAGTGCTTCAGCAGGAATTTCAAAAGTGTTGGGGAAATGGTAGTACGGAGGTTCAAACGTACCTGAGAGACACGCGACCCAATGGGTATTGTCGATGCTCCTGAATACCGGGACAATCTGTTCAACCTCGTCAACGCCCTTTTTCGGCACAGGAGGAATTTCACCTCCAAGTTGCGCTATCGGTGAGACGATATGAATATCCTCCTTGCCATGCACAACCTTGAACATCGCTACCGAGCCGTCGTCAAAATATTTGATACCTGAGATGATTGGCAGATTGTTGACGTTGATCCGCTTCAACTGTCCCATGTGCGCCCGCGCTTCGTGAAAATGCGAATGCGCCCGCTGGTGATCGCCGGTCAGGGCGTACTGGGTGCCATCATGGGTAAAGGTCTTCGTCGGGACGTTCTGCTCCCGTTCAGCCTTACCCCTTATTTCATCCCAGTTGGTATTCACAGGCCGAGCCTGCGGTTGACTGGAACGAAGATCCCGTCGAGGAAGTCTATGGAGAAGTCAGCACCGGCAACATTGGCGACGGTGATGCCCCAATACTCGCCTTTCTGCTTGCTGCTTATGGGCACTTCAAAGGTATGCTGGAGCAATGTTGTATCTCTGGGTGTCGCAGTATAGGTCATAGTCGGAACGTACGCCTTGGGGGTATCCACCTTGATTGTCATGCTTCCGGTAAATTCCCCGCCAAGATACAGGCGCCTGCCTTGCTTCACATGGTCATCGCCCAGCTGGGACGGCCCCAGTTCAAACCAAGCCGAGATATTCCTCTCATCCGAGGTCGTGGTGAAGACATCCTTCAGTCCGCCGTCAAGCCGGAATATCCCGTCCGGGCTTGCGCCTATCGGGATGCCGCCGAACATGCAAAACGAGACGAAGGCGGTCGGATAGCCGTACTGGGTCACTCCGTTGTTACGCAGGTTTATCCTAACCGTTGTCATAACCCCTCCTGTGCCGGATTATCTCATCGCTCGCAGTGGTAATATCCGTGTTGATATCGACGCCGATGAACATCGCGCCGACCGTCGGGGGGGTGTTGCCGCTGAAGGCCATGCCGGTATCAAGCCCGATGACGAACGCGCCCTCCATTGCAGAAGTCAACCCGGAGAACGAAAGCTCGCTGATAAGGAAATCGAACGAGCCATCCATCGCAGGAGTCGTCCCAGAGAAAGATCCATACTGCTCCATCTCGCCAGTGAACGCGCCTTCCATTGCCGGAGACTTGCCGGCGAAGTCCATCGCCTGTTCAATATCAAAACTGCCGGACATTGCCGGGGTCTTTCCGCTGAACGATCCCCAGTTTTCCTCTTCAAATTCAAACGCTCCCTGCATAACTGGAGTCTTTCCGGAAAATTCAGCGCCGAACTCAAACGTTCCTTGCATGACAGGGGTATTGCCCATGAAGTCGGCATACTGTATTTCCTCAAGGACGAATACGCCCGTGGACGCAGGCGTTTCTCCTGAGATTTCCATACCGAACTCGAAAGCACCCGTCGAGGCAGGAGTCTCCCCGGCGAAGTCGTGCGGATAGACAAACGACCAATCCCCCTGCATCTGCGCTGTGTTGCCGGAAAAATCAATCAGGCCATAAACGTCAGGGACTGGCACTTGCCCGGTAATCCGCATCTGCCCCGAAGTCGGCATTACCGTTAATGGAGTCGTCGGGGTGCCGGTTGTAATGGCAAGTTCCCCTGAAGATGGGTAAACGGCTACCCCTGTCGTCGCTACAGGAGTCCCGGCTGTAATGGCAAGTGCTTTGGTCGAAGGAGCAGCGCCGGTAGCAGGAAACGAACCGGCCAGGGTCAATGCCCCAGATGGAGGTTCAATACTATTAGGTGGCAAACTGGCTGTTTCCCCTGCCGTACTAAACGCCACCCAGTCTATATATTGTGTAGATATGGAATACTTACCAAGTCCAGCCCAACCAGCAGCAGAGATGGCAGTATCTGTTGTCTCAATATCCCAAGAAGCAGGCTCAGAATCACCGTCAGCCCACACCTTCAGTTTCAGATCACTTCCATTAACTCTAAATCTTGCCAGGTACGCGGTGCCTACTGTTATGGTCTTTGCTATGGAACTAATGGTTGTTGACGTGGCACTGACATATTTCTGGATGCCTATCACATCTCCGAGGGGATGGAGAAACGCGAAATACCCAGTCCTGGCAGCAGTCAGCCCAGATGCCCTGACAAACACCCTGCAAAGATGGTCGGCATCAGTATCAGGAATAAATTTGACAAGAGCCTCAACATCGGTAGAGGCATCAAGAGAGTTCCATGACAGTAAGTAATACCCAGATACAGCACTAAGCTGCCTGAGTTTCTTCCCACCCAGCATAGAAGCGTCATCAACAATCGTTGACGTTCCGTCTGTTGTTTCCCATCTCTCAGTCCAGTCACTCGGCTGAGAGGCAGTAGAGTATTCAGAAAAGTCCGTGAAAAATATTGCCACGGCTACTCCTTACGCCAGTTGGAAAATTCCAGTTGCGGGCAACGTGATCAAGAATACCTGGCCACTGGTAACACTGTGATCTGCCGGGGCAGTATCGAGAAGGCTGTAGCAGATCAGGGTTTTATTCGCGTCGGTGTTGTCATAAAACACCGCATATCGAGCGGCAATCCCTGAAGCCCCTGCGGTCCATGCCGGGTCGTCGCAATCCCACGTAACAGTTCCTGCTGCATTGGTGAACGCCTCATTGGTAACAGCAAGACCGCCAGCCGTGTACCCATCGCCAGTGATCTCGTTGGCCGAGATGTCAGCCCAGTTCGCATGTGCTGCTAGGTCAGGGGTCCATGTTGAGGCAATGAGAGCACACTTGATATCGTCGCTGTCGAGGTCAATGAGTTTCTGCCCCAACCTCGCTTTAAATGTGTGGAATACTGCAAATTGAGAAGCAGCCATGATTACACCCCATACTGATACGGGAAGGTGAACGAACCGGAGTTGAGGTAATAGACTTTCCCAAGCTGAATGGCAGTCGTAGCAACCAAAGCGTCAACGCCGGAAGTCGTACCGACCGACATGTCAATGCGCGGGAGTGTCGTTGAAAGAAGGCCATTGTCCGTGGGATTGGCGCAAATTCGAATCCATCCAGCCGTACCGTTGGCAAGCCCTGTACCCTTGGGAGTCTCTGCTGCGGCGGTTGCGATGACACCACCTGAGCTAACGTCAAAGTTCAACCCGTTTGCAGCGGCCCCGTGAGCGAATGCCTCGCCATTATTGGTATATTCGGCCAGTAAAGTAGCGGTCCCGACTGCGGCATCAGCATTGGCAGGCTGCGAACCGGAATACTCGCGGATGACGCAGTTCCGCATGACATCCCGAAGTTGCCCACCTGTCGCTGCGGCAAGGGCGAAGATCGTTCCAGCTGCCTCGGTGGTTGGCGCGGGGGTTACGGTAGCGGCCCCGGCAACGATAGCCGTGACGGTGAACGTGGCATTGTTATTCGCCGTGCCAAACGCCCGAACCTTATCGCCAACCAGAAAACCAGCGGTCAACAGGCCATTACCTGCGTGTCTGATCTCGCCAGTGGCATTGTCAAAACTGATGTTGTTCCCTGCCAGGGCGGCATGAACGAGCGCCCTATCAGAACCATACATTTTGTCGCGTAAACCTGTGCTGAAACGAATAGCCATGGTACGTCTCCTTTATTTGATGAACTGCGCGAGTAAGGTTGATCCATCAATGAGGATCGCACCTGATGTGTAAGGGGGAACGAGGTCAATCTTGTCCTCGGTGATATTCGCGACGTTGCCGGCAGAATCGCCGAACATAACGCCTTCGTTGGTGAGCCAAAAGGCAACTTCGGTCTTGCCGCCAGCCTGCCAGACATAGCTTCCGCTCTGGTCCATGGACATTGCCCCGACTGCGGGCTTGCTTGACCAGGGCAGGGCCGGGTGATTATCAACCACTTTCCAATCTGGTTTCAACTGATCGCCTGAAACAAACCATGTCAACTCGGACTCGGAGATATAGATCCCGCCTGCGACCGGGCGAACCATCGTCACGGCGGATTCAAGGGAGAGATATCCATCTGCCGGGGCGAACAGGTCAGGTCCGTATGCCTCAGAATACCTGACCACCTTCCGGTCTTCGGCTATGCCAGCCACGTACATTCTCCCGTTCCAATATCCTAGGATGTTCCCGGCTGGCGGGTCTTCGTAGATCCTCGTCTGGTTGTTGGAGTAAACCGTTGCCGCCTTCACCCAAGGCTGATTAACCCCACCCACGATCTTGCCTTTCTGGATGCCATTCGACCAATATCCAACCCCATCCACCACCTCGCAACAGACCGGGGCAGGCGTGACGGTAGCAATCTGCACATACCCGGTGAATCCAGGTTTGAGCAGCCACAGTCCGTCATCGATCACGAACAGGCAGTACGGGCCGACCTGATAGATCGAATGGGCATTTTCCGGGACGCGCTTGGTTATTCCCCGGCGCCGCATGATCATGTTGCCATCGGTGATATCGACGTTCATGCAGGCGGCGAGATCGACCAGTCCGATCTGCCCGGGAAACCCGCCTTGCCCTTTGAAGTACGGGGAGCGTGACGGGTCTGGTTGTGTTCGTAGCCCGGAAGAACCTTTGAGTATGGAGAGTTTCATTCCATCACCACCTGAACTCAACAACCGGGGGTTCTGGCATCGGCGTTGCGCGTCCGAAGCCCTTTGACATCTTGTCAATAGCATCCTCATGCCTACCAAGGTGATAATTGGTATTGACCATTTGCCCTTCAATGCCATCCTCGATCCGCGAGTATGCCGCATTGCAGACATAGCCGACCAACGCCTGGTCAAGCATCTCGGCCATTTCTGTACTACCGCCAAGGCCATCCGGATAACTGGCGGTAGTGTCGGCCAGCGCCGTAGGTTTGCGGTAGAAACGGAGAGATATCGCGGTCACAACAGCCGGTACCCGCTGGTAAAATAGCGACCCGGCATTAACGGAGACGCCAAGGACTGATCCGGCGTCGTTGTTGAGATTAAAACCTTCATCGCGCATTATGCCGATGCTTGGGTAGATTCTCACCGGCGCCCCGTTGATAGATGCCTGATACAGGGTCCGGTGATAGGTTTCCGGTAGTGTTACGATATGGTTACCAAGAACGGTGTTAATGGAAGCGGACCCGTCCGCCAGGCCAGGCAGGAGCACCCGGCCGGCAACCGCCATCAACCCCCGGTTCAACCGGGCCAAGAACCATGCCCTTGTGAATCGCGGATCTGAGACGATATCATCTATATCGTCGATCAACTCCGTGCCGTTCATCGCAGTGCTTCCTCGATCTCGGCAGCGGTCACCTTGACGCCTGCCAGCTCACTCACCGCGTCGACTTTTGGGACGCCATTGAGGACGCTGACCAGGGCCTTGCCGCCGGGGGTGACGCTCTCGCCGGTTGCCTTCAGGTCGAGCACTGCCTTGACCGCGGTCAGAACTACCTTCGTCCGCTCGAGATGCTGGGCCGGATCCGGATCAGGCGCCGGAGCAGGTGGACCAGCGGGCGGGGCTTCAGGTGCTTCAGGTGCTTCAGGTGCTTCAGGTGCGGGCGGCGCGGGCGGCGCTTCAGGTGCAGGCGGCGGCAGATTGGCCTTCACCTCAGCCATGGCAGCCTCGTACAATTCTTTCGACAGCAGTCCACTGCGCAGGGCGTCCGGGATCATGGGATCGAGAACCTCCTGCCAGTCGCTTCCGACGATGACCACATGGCCGCTGGTTGATGCCAAGCGCACAGGGGCCTGGCCTTTACGTGTTTTGAATAATTCCGGCATAGCGTTCCTCTTGAATGTATTGGCCAGGCCCCCGACTGGAGGCCCGACCGGTTAATGGTTCAGCTGCTCCTTAACCCTGGGTCGTATAGCTGCTACCCAGTCGTGCATACTCGACCACCAGATAGCCAGACCCCTGAGTCAAGGGACCAGAAGGCGTGATGGCGATCATCTGCTTGGTACCGATAGGGCAACCGGCATTGAGCCAGTCCGCATCGAGAGCGGTTTTGGCCAACGCGGTAGCATCAGTCGCGGCGAGATAGACATCGGCCGATGCCGCATTGCCTACCGCAAGCGTCGACAGGGCATCGAATGCGCTCTCGATGACCAGGAAACCACCCAGCGGGATAGCGTCCCCGGGGACCTCGATGCAGGGCACGGCGCCGGCGACGAGAAAATCGTTGAAATCGAACTTGGCGATGCGGATACAGGGGTTGCTAACGCCCTCGCTTCGTACTTTCAGGCTTGCTTTCATGGGATAACTCCTTGTGAAATAGTTGATGAACCTGGTGCGGCAGCGAGCCGATCAAGCATCAGCCCGCTGCCATGGTGCGACCGGGGTCGCGCTTATTTGATATAGAAGTCCAGTGCGATGACGCCGAAATCCTCGTCTGCGTTCTGGGTGTACTGATTGTCGAAGCGGGCTTTGCGGAAGCCGATGAACTTGTCGGTGGAGATGCCCTGCACGGACCCGTACTGGAACTCTTTCTCGACCCAGTCAGGGGCGCCGACATCGACCATGCCGAGGGCCTGGGCGCCGAGGAACAAGGATCTGGTGCCGTTGATGTTGCCGCCAATTCCCCACTTGGAACCGAGAGGAGCGCCCTTGGTGTTGAAGCATTTCTCGTGCTCCATGATGACGATGCCGTCGACGGTGGTGATGGCCCCGGTGAAGAAGGGGTTCTGCTCACTACCGCGGGCGCCGGCCTGGGTGACGGCGGCCAGGAAGTCGGTGTCGCGCTTCAGGGCTGCCAGGTTGCGCGGGTCGGTGACCCAGAGGTAGTACTCCTTGCCGCCCATGCGGATGGGCTTCATGTGGCTGGTCTTGGCATAGGCCTTGATGTCGACCAGTGCCCCGTACTTCGGCACACAGGTAGAGGCTATTGCGCCGGTGTTGCCAGCCTGCAGGTCGGTGCCGTCGAAATAGAAATGGCGGCCGGCCGAGGGCGCGGTGATGTCTGCCGCAAAGGACAGCTCGTTCCAGGGATTGTCCTCGGCCTCCTTGACGCTATAGAGAGAGCCGTCCAGGTTGTAGTCGAGAGAGATGCCCGAGAGGGTCAGGAAGGCCATGATGTCCACGGCGTCGGCCAGCCAGTACTTCAGGCGGTCGCGGCCGGTCTCGCGGAAATTGATGACCGACTGCTGGTCAGACAACTTGCCCTTGTTCTTCACCTGATGGGAGATGAGCCCCATGTTGATGTCGATATCGTAGTTCTGCAGGGCCTCTTCACGGCCTTCCCGCTCGTTATCGTTGGCGACACCACGCTTGCGCAGCTCGGCGACCAGCTGCATGATGGCCCTGGTGCCTTTCTCGGTCTTGGTCAGCTTTTTGATATGCTGAATCGCGGCGTTGGTGTTGTCCGCCATGAGCTTGGAAACAAAGGACTCCGAGCGCATGTAGGACCAGATGTCCGCCATCCAGTAGGTTTTTTCTTCGGAAGTCAGGCCGGCGAAATTCGTTGCATTCATGTCGATCTCCTTGTGAAATTAGAAAAACGTAGGAACTTCAGTTTTTTCCATCACAGTTGACGGTCGTGTTGGGGACCTGGATCGACATTTAACGCCAGTCGGGGGCTGGATCTGTGGATGCCTTTAATGACCGGCGCCACGATTGGTCACACTCCACTCCCGGTCAGGCTGCAACCGGGAGGTTCTGGGGTCGACTAAACGAAATCGCCCCGGGCCTTGCGCTTCTCTTTCTCGGACATGGACTTGCGTTCCACCTCTGTCAGGGTCAGCGCATTGGGTTTGGCTGTCGGGGTTGCCCGTGCCGATCGCCCCGAATTAACGGGAGACGGTTGCTGGGCAGCGGCCTTGCCGCCGGCAACCACCGTCTTCTTCCGTTGCTCTTCCTTGATGGCGTCGACCTTGGCCTTATCGGCATCAATCTTGGCCTGATCGGCAGCAGCCTTGTCCTTCTCTTCCTGGGTTTGCTCGACAACAGCCGGCTTCTTCTCACCGAAGAACCGCTTGCTGACTGCCGCCAGGGCCTTGTCGAGGCTGTAGCCTTTGGCCAGGAGCGCATTCTTGGCGCCATCGAAAATGTCGACGTTGTCCTGGTCGGCAAAGAAATCCTTCTGCTCAGTGAGCAGCTCATTGACGATCACCTGTGCCCTGCCCCTCGACTCCCGCCGCTCCACGATAGTGATGAGCTTGGCCTCGGCCTGCATGTCCTTGAAGTTGTCAATCTCCTTCATGACCTTGGTGGCCTCTTCGGTCTCGCCGTCTGACACCAGGTCGGCGTATTCCTTGTACTTGGCATCCAGGTTGAAGGCCGGCAGCGCTGGCACTACAGGTGCAGCAGCTGCCGGGGCAGCCTTGAGCCTGGCGATCTCGTCTTTGAGCGCCTGGTTCTCTGCCACCTTGTCGGCCAGTCGGCCATACGGCACGTCCTTGGGAGTCTTCTTGCCCTCGCCATCAGCGCCTGGAGCCGCGGCAGGATCGAGCTCGAGCTCACCCTCACCCTCGCCATCACCAGCGACCGCGTCGCCACCAGCGCCGTCAGTGTGCACCTCGTCTTCGTCGGTCTCGACCGGGGGCTTGTCCTCATCCAGTACCACCTCAACCGGGGCATCGAGGGTATCCGGCGAAGGCATGTCACCACGCTTCATCGCCAGCTCCTCAGGCACATCGCGCTGCAGTACGTCAGGGGTCAAAACGAACATCTCATCATCGTCAATCAGGGATCCATCCGGCATAGCTAAACTCCTGTTATGGGTTAATCGATCACCTGTGTCTCAATCCCCTGGTTCACGCCATCCAATGGGGAAGGCGGTCCCGAGGGCGGCACGGGGGTTAATGGGTTGGTGTTGGTCGGGAAGTCGACAGGCCTTTCCCCGGTCTCGCGATAAACGCTCTGTGCATCCTCAGGGAACGAGGGCAGCAGGGGCGGTGCATCCATGTCAACAGCTCCGGCCGAACGCATCAGCACATCAGCCAGTGGCGCCGTGCTCGGGTTCGTGGCGATGACGCCGGCTGTCTGCAATGAGGTGTATTGGTACTCAGACCGGACGCCGACGGTTTCGGCCTGAACCTTCTCGGCCTGCGCTTCCTTGAGCGCCCTTTCTGCTTCGACCAGAGGATCGGCAGCCCTTGAGGCCTCGAGCTCCTCGAGTTCCTTGGCAAGCTGATGCTTCTTGGCATACGAGCTGGCCAGGACGATGTGGCGATCCGGGATGGCGACGCCCTCTTTCTTCATCTCCATGACCTGGTTGAACTGGCTCTCCTCGAAGGTGGCATGGGTCGGGGTGTCGGTGATGACCACGTCGTATTTGCCGATCGTCACGTCGTTCAGGACGCCATCGACCGTCACTTCGTTGATCACCAGCTCCTCCTGGGTCTCGCCGGTGTCCCTGTCGACAATGCGGAAGACTCGCTCGGAGGTGTAAAACTGCTGGATCAACTCGACTATTTTCCCAGCTGCCATCCGCCTGGTGAACTCGAGGTTATCGAGCGGCCGGCCGAGCTGGATCTGTCCCATGTATTGCTTGGACTGGATCGCCTTGCCCGACACCTCGTTGCTATTGAGGCCCTGGACCGCATCGCTCATGCCCGAGATCGTCTTGATGCTCTGCTCTGCCCGGTCTACGAGCCTGTCGGCGCCATGCGGGGCCTGGTTGGCCTGCCGCTTGGTCGGCTTACTGCCATCGACGGCCGCCTTGTAAACAAGCACCAGGCCATTCTTGCCGCCGTTCTTCTTCAGGTCCTCCGGAGTCATGTTGATCAGGGACCCATCAGGCACATCCCAGCCGCTATTGCTCGATGAGCCAAGGATCTCCAGGTAATTTGTGATGCTCTTGTTCTCGAGCTCCTGGGGAGATCTGAGATTGTCGACCATGCCCCTGGTCCTGCCGCGTCGGAAGTAAGCGAAATAGGGCCGGACGGTATAGCTCTTGTATGGGGACCAGTCGTCGTGCAGCACGATAGCGCCACAGGTCACGGTCCAGCGGATCCTCTTGTACTTCGACACGGAGAAGAAGCCTGCATCATCCTCCTCAGCCCGGGCCATCTCTCTCTCGTCCATCAGGTCCACCGGGGTGATGTCGCCGGTGAAGCTGATATGGACCTTGCCCCTGATCAGGCGCCGCTGTTGCCGATCGATGATCAGATAGAGCCTGGTGCTCTTGTCGTCCTTTGCCTGCGTGACCCAGCCGTCAAAGCCGCTACCATCGCTGTCCTCGTTGAAGTGGGGCCTGGAAAGAAAGCTGTCACCCTCGGCGAAGTAGGCGTCGGCCTGCTGTTCCACCTTTGCCGCCATGTCCTCGCCGTAGTTCTGCTCGATGTCGTCGCGGCTGTACCAGCGGTTGACAGTCCAGTCGGCCCAGTCCTCGGGGTCGTAGCTTCTGGCATCCGGATCAGGCATGCCGTCCAGGGGATCGATAAGCGACAGGCCGATCTCGCCATTGAAGTTCTGGTCGAACTCCATGCGGAAATCGAGGTAGCCACGCTGCTCGATCAGGCCATCCTCGAACACCTGGCTCTCGGTCCACTGGTAATTGATGTTGTCGCAGATCTGGGCCACCAGCTTGGTAAGCAACTGGGCCGACTGCTCATCCGCACCACCACCCCGGGGAAGAAAGGACATGTCGACCCGGCTATGCAACTGCATGCCGGTTGCACTGTTGACCGCCGGCAGGATGTGGTTGAGCTCGATCATCGGTCGCTTGGCGCCGTTCATCTCCTTGCGGTCTGCTTCTTTCCACTGCAGGCCGCCGCCGAGATAGCAATCTTCGTTGTATCTCGCCGTGAGCATGTACTTCCGGTGACCTGTCGAGAGGATGTACTGGTATCTCGCCATATTCTGCCTGGCGAGTTCCTCCTCGGGCACTTCCGGTAGCTTGTCCCCTCTGGCCTTTAGCTTGGTGATGTCTGTCATCAGTTGCTCATGTGCGATGTGGCGGTATTGCCTCCAGCCTCGTCCAGCTTGCGCTTCAGCTTGTCCTGCCAGCTTTCCTTGCGCTCGCGCCTGACAAACCGTGGGAACGTCATGACCATCTTCGGGTGTCTGATGTTGGCCAGGTCATCGAGCATGTCGTCATGCAGCATGACCGGAAACGGGACATACTCATCGTTGATCAGCTCGGTGATCAGGTTGACCCGCTTACCCTCGTAATTCGTTTTCCAGATCGCCCGGGGGAGGATGATCCGACTCTGCTCGAAGATCGGCACCAGCCGGCGGATCCTGTCGTTCTTGGGCGTACTGTCGGAGAGCGGCGTGATCGTGAACCGGTAGTGCATCCTCTCCATCTCGGCCTCTATGTGCTGGATGTCTGCCTGGATGCCGAAATGCTCGTAGCCCACGCCCTCCGGGGTGTATTCCATATGGAGATCCATCAGGGCCTGGGTCCTCTGGGTCAGGTTCAGGCGGTCATGGATGCCATCGAGCAGGTAGTAATTCCGATCAGGCGCCAGGCCGACGACCCACATGACGGTGTAGTCGCTGGCCTTTTTCTTGCTGTTCGCCGGATCCACCAGGATGTAGATGTTCATCTCGCCGAGGTCGGGCTCGGTCTCGTAGTAGCGCAGCCATTCAAGCTTGAAGCCCTGCGCACTGTCGGCCGTTGGGTCCTGAAGCATTTGACAACCAAATACATAAGGTCCCATGTCTCTCCTCTTCTCCATCAGTGACTGCTCACTGAGGAACACCGGCTGCCCGTCGTCTCGGCCATTGTCTGTTGCCGAGTGGATGCGCTGGATCGCCGTGCCTCGATCGATGATGGCCTTGTAGGTGTCGTTGAAGTGATACCGGGTGCCAATCCATCGTCTCCTGCCGCCGTGGGCGCCGAGGTTGTAGCTGATCGCCAGTGACTCCGTCGTCTTCTTGATCTGTTCGGGCGTGGACACCGACTCGAGCGTGACAATGTCGTCGTATATCAGCAGCGAGAAATGGCGGGATGTCGGCTGCCCATCCACTACCCCGTGCGCTTCACAGGTGCATTCCTTGGAATTCTGGGTCCGCTTGACCGTTATCCCCTCATCCGTCCAGCTGTTGCCGATAGCCGGCGCGTCTTTCCTCGGGGTCTCGTAGAGGATCTCGGGAAACAGCCGCTTGAGCTTGCTGTTGGTCTCGAGCTCGAACTTGATCTGTTTGAGAAATCCCCTGCTTATGCTCTTGGTATGACTGAAGATTCCAACCGTGATGTTCGGGTTCTTCAGGATGTCTTGTATCGTCAGGCCAAAGGTGATGATCGTGCTCTTGTAGTGCTCTCTCGCCCAGAGGTCCAAATGCCCATCCGGATTGTTCTGCACCTCGACGCATCGCTCATAGAGCCACTGGCGTCGCATGTCTTCCCGGCCGAGTACAAACGCCAGGAGGTAGAACAGATCATAGAGGCAGAGCCTGCGGGTGGCCTCGTAGATCAGGTCTGTGCTGATCTGTGATGCCTCGTCATCGTAGGCCTGCTGTGATACCTCCAGCTTGCCCCTGGCCCTCTCCCTGCCCTCTGCGATGCACAGCTCGAGGATCTGCCCATAGACGGCAATCTGGTCCTCCATTGCCGGCAGCATGTCACCCCTCGCCGTTCGGGATCATCTCCTTCATCCACGATGGCAGCCGAGTGCCCTTGTACCGGTATTCCTCCTGGTCGTTCTTCTCCGCGTCGCCAGGGGTGTATATCTGCAGCCACTTGCCCAGGTTCTCCAGGGCCCGCAGCTTGTCGTAGTTTTTGATCTTGTGCGTGTACTCGATCTCGATCAGGCCATCGGCGCCCATATGTGAGCTGGCCACCACCTCGATAGAGGCAATGGATGCCGCGGTGTCGTCGTCGAGAGATGCGGGACCCTTGAGCTGGCCCTGATCGGTAAAGATCCTGCGGACATCAGAGAAGCCGACCTTAGCGAACTCGCGCAGGACCCTCTCAACCGTGATATCCAGCTTCTTTTCCGCTTGATCCTTGGCCCGCTCCTTGAGCTCGACCAAGTATGCTTTGACTTGTGGCTTGGCGAAGATCGCGCTGGCCTTGCTCCAGACCGTCGATTCCTTCCATTTCCGGGAGGTCTTGTGACAGGTGCGCAGGGCCTCGGACTGGTTGCCGCCATTGACCAGGTACTCTCGACAGCAGCGCTCCTCGAGGTCCGTCAGCTTGGGCAGTTTCACAGTGGTCTTTTGCTCGTCAGCCATATCACACCATTAAGGAGCGCCGGCGGGACCACCATCACGGCAGCCCCGCCGACTGCGACCATGCAGAAGTGCAAGGGGGGAGCAGCACAACGCATATGTCCATTCAATACTGAGGATAGAGAGAAATTTTCATAGCGGCAAGTTTATTTCCTCGCTGAATCGGCACATTAATAGTAATTAACTATATATAATTTTCGTTGTGTGTATTTTGAACTCAAAAGGGGGTGATGATGGCAGATGAGGCGAGAGGCACAGGGGGTGAACCTATAGAGACGGAGGTGGAATATTACGTCAATGGAAGATGGATCGACTCAGAAGAGAGCATCCCCGGGCCGCCGGCGCCGGGTCCGGATGACAAGGAAGGAGTTCCTGGAGATCAGGCTGGAACTGGGGCTCACCCAACAGGCTATGGCCGATCGCCTGGGGCTCATGTTCCAGGCGAACGTAGGTAAGATAGAGACGACAACCGGGCCCAGCGGGCCTGTATCTGCACATATGCGGACCCTGCTTCGGAATCATAGGGAATATATGCAGAACATGGCCAGGGCCAAAGGGGGAGAGCGATGAGTGAGGAAAAAGGTGTCTTTGAATTCGGCCTGCAATTCCATATGGATGGGCTGAAGATCAGCCAAGATGTGAAGGACAGTGAGGTGGCGGGTGAAATCCATCGCTTATTATCCGAGAGGTTCAAGAGTTTCGACGTCATAGTCGACCTGCGTGAGCTGGCCCGAGCCCAATTAGCCAAATGGTACGGTGAACGGATCGACGAGCTGACCATCAAGGTCTTAACAGGAAGGAGCTGGATAATATGAAGGAAGACAGAGACGAGATAGTGCTGATCCTGGCCCAGGAGCTTGACCTCGAGTCCACGATAGCGCTCCTGGACCACCACTGCGATGCCATTAGGACCGAGAGGCTGCACGTTATCCTCAACGCCGGCGGCGGCCCCCACCCTCCACTGCGCGGGCTGTTCATTCCTTATGACGCTCCAGCATTCCCCGTGGGTTCCTCTTTTATAGGAGTAGACCCTGCCGGTGATAGGATGGATGTCACCCGGGAGCAGATCATCGGCCGGTTTATCCTCGCTGGCATGCCCCTCCTGCTCCTCCTGGCATCCTCCATCCCTTCCCCGGTGATCTCCTGAGGGACCCTGTACGCTACAAATCTGGCAATAAAGAGGCTTAACCGTCCATTCCAACCTTATACGAACCTTACACGAAAGAGGGGAGCACAATGGGAAACATCAAGCGACCAAACAGTTTACAGCTCGGACAAATTACCAATGATATAAATGAGATGTTTAAAGGTATGGGCAAGGCCAACAAAACAGCAAGACAGATAGCTGAAGTTCTTTCCGAGAGACACGGGTTTTATGTATCGGTCAGCACTGTAGACACCATCCTGCATCTCTCAAACATCGAGACAAAGCATGCCCGTAAAAAACTTACCCCTGCTGTCCTGGCAGAACAGCCCCCAGTGACACCCAGGAGGGAACCTCCATCTGCGAATCCCACTCCTATGAACATGGGAACTGCCTCAGTGAATCCCACAACTACGAGGAGGGCCCCCTCGAGTCCACCGCTTTTCCCACCGGGCCGGTAGAGACTATCGACGCCTTCAAGTTTAGCCTGGACAGTGATGCCATCCTTCTGTCCCACCAGGAGAAGCTGAAGGACCCCCAATACCTGCGAAGCCACCTGCAGCTCTTGGCGGACAGCATTGTCTCTACCCTGCTCTCGGCCATTCCTCCTGCTATCGATATCACCCGGCTTGAGGCCCTGGAGGCAGGCTTCGCTGAGACCCAGCAAGCAATGGACAACCACCAGGTCGGTATTTCCAAGGCAATCGACCTGCACACCGAAGGCCTCGGTGATAAGATCAATAGCATCAACAACCGCCTTGAAAGAATTTCTCTCATGAATATCAACGCTCGCCTCGAGAAGCTGGAGATGCTCGAGCAGCAGATCAGCCGGGTCAGCTTCCAGAATGCTCGCCTTGAACACCTGGAGCTCCGGGTCCTCCCCGAGGTGCATGCCAAGGTTGAGGCAGCCGTCGAACGGATCGAGGAGTACATCCCCAAGCCCGCAGCATAACGTCATTACCCCCAGGCGCCCTGGCCATCACCCGGACGCCTGCCTCCCTCCCAAATAATTTCCATACTGAAATCTTTTTTTTATCTATATCTAATTGACATTGCGGCATTAATGAAACAAACGGTTTCATTCCTTGTATTTTCCCCTTGCCATCCCGTCATTGACGGAATATAAGGAAGAAGGATCGAGAATAACAGGAATCAACCTCCAGAGAGGCCACATGAAAAAGTCCATCCGACTCATAATCAACACCCTGGCCGACAACTACAGGTCTTTCGACATTGAGTATCTGGGGGACGGACATGATGCCCATGAATTCAAGACCCATGCCCCGACCGAACGGATGGCCAACAACATCCTTGAGCTTTACCGGGATACCCTCAGCTCCCCGGGCGATGAGGTGGTTATCCTTGAGCCTCGGCACAGGAGCATGGCGACCGCATGACCGCGCTGTCTCTAATAATTCCGTCATTGACGAAAAACTCATTGACGGAAATGGCGGACTATGTTTACCTGCCAATGTCACGCAAAAAACGTGACGCGGGTTTAGCAGCCCGGAATGGTGGGGGACATAGCCGCCTCTTTGTTTTTGGTGGTTTTTTTATGTCCTTAATTCAACTTGCTCCTCTTGGGCGGGTTGAGTGGGAGGCCTCAAGGCCTGCCGGGGTCCACCTCCGGTCTGCTAACCCGCTCAATCTGCCCTTTTTTCGTTTAGCAGCGGGAAAGGGCGAAAGATTTTCTTTCCCCAGGTGGAGCGCAGCTATGCAGAAACAATCCGCAGTAATCCCTTTTTCCTTTCAATCCCACGAAATCAGAACAACCATCGACAAGAATGGAGATCCGTGGTTTGTCGCAGTAGATGTTTGCGACATCCTTGGCCTGAAAAATCCAGCTGAGTCCTTGAAGGCACTGCCTGACGACGAACGGGATAAGAAACTCTTAGGGCGTAAAGTTGGTGAGGCAAACATCATCTCCGAATCCGGCCTCTACCGCCTGATCTTCCGTTCCAATAAACCCGAGGCTGAAGTATTCCGCAAATGGGTATTCTCCGAGGTCCTGCCGGCAATCCGCAAGACCGGCAAGTACCAGGTCGAGCAGGCCATCACCCCCGCACAACAGTGCATGTTGCAGCAGGCCATCAAGAGGCGCTTCCCTTTCGGCGAGGACCTGCCTTATGCCTGGGGGCGATTCAACAATCACTTCCGGCTCGGCTCATACAAGCAGTTGCCGGCGGCGAAGATAGACGAGGCCCTCCGTTACATCGAGACTATTCCGGAAACCGTGTCATCGCATTTCTCCGGCGTGATCAACCGACCGCACCGTCCATCACAGATGCAACTGCCATCCCCACCAGCCCACGACCACCTGGGCAGATTCCAGGCCGTCACCGATGACGGTCGGACCTACCTGGCATTGTCCGAAATCCTGGCCGCGATGGGCAAGAAATACACCTCCTATCGCTTCAAGGTGGCCCAGGCCCACGCCAAGGATCTCGCCATTGTTGTCACCCGCTGCCGGGTTGGGAAAGGGGCGTGGCGCAAGAGGGCTTGTATCCCCGCCGACAAGCTCAACCTGTTCCTGCAGATAAACTACCTGACCGAGCAATTCCCGGCCGCCAGGTCCTTACCTGTGCCAATCTCCAGGCCAACCACTTTTCACTTCGGCGGCTCTCCCTTGCGGGCTTTTTGCGACAACGATGCCCGCCTGTGGTTCTCGGTCACCGATCTGGCCGCATTGCTCGGCCATACCAGCCTTGATCGCCTTGCCGCCCTCTCCTATTGGCGCACCAACGATGTGATGATCGACGGACGGATGGTCTCCTTTATCAGCGAGAGCGACCTCTACCGCTTTCTGGCGAGATCGAAGAACCAGAACAGTTTCGGCATTGAGGAGTGGGTTGCCAGTCAGGTGGCCCCTGCCCTTCGCGCCAGTCTGCCGCAGAGTGAGAACCAGAATGACCTACTGGCACTGGCCGATATCATAAAAGAATCGAAGAATGAGCTACGCCTGGCCATGGAGGATTGCCGCAAGGCAGAGTCCCGGCGCCAGAAGGCATACGACAAGATGCGCGCTGTCCTGCGGGGTATCGACTCTCGCCCGCTGGCGCTGATCGCTTAATGAATCCATCAAAAGGAGGCCACTGTGCCAAGAGCTAATCTGTATCCAGCGTTAGTTGAAAAATTCTGCAGGGGCTGCGGCAAGAGAGCCGAGATTGTGGTCATCAGCAGGAATCAGGGCCGGAATTATTATTTCTGCTGCGACGCCTGCCAGGAAGCGAACGGACCAAAAGGCCCGAAAAAGAGCGGGCGATCAAAGGTCCGGCCGGATGCACCGGTCCTGCAGGCCAACGTCGAACTGCCTGAAGATTTCAAGCATCCCGTCAACAGGGAAAAGCGCGAAGAGGACGAGCAGGTCGAGATGAAACTAAAAAGCTGGGATGAGCGCCGTTTGGAGTTATTCAAGGAGAACATGAGCGATAAAGACGCAATCTACTGGGCGGCATTAAGGAAAAGCTACGGATTGAAGGAGGTAACGGCATGAAAGAGCGACCGATTTTATTCAAAGGTGAAATGGTCAAGGCAATACTGGGAGGGCGGAAGACCATGACTCGGAGGATTGTAAAACCGCAACCTGACTACCAAGGGTTTGATGGCCCGCCTCGATACCAATCAGCGTTTGGGGAGTGGGGGTATCCCGCACAAAGGGGCCAAAAGTGCCCATATGGCCGGCCAGCAGATCGGCTGTGGGTGCGCGAGGCTTTCTGTTTTTTGATCCACAACGGGACAGGAGAAAGGAAAACATTTTATCGCGCCGATGGGATATTGCACAACCCGCCGCGAGGATGGAAACCTTCAATTCACATGCCGCGAACAGTCAGCCGGATCACCCTGGATATCATTGCCATAAAAATAGAGAGGCTGAACGATATCAGTGAAGAGGATGCGAGGACAGAAGGGATAACAAACGGCGGATGCCTTGAGTGTGGCAACGACGAGCCGTGTGACTGTGACAATCCATCTCCTGATGCTCGAGACTCGTTTATTAATTTATGGGAATCAATCAACGGCCCCGGCTCATGGTTGGAAAATCCCTGGGTGTGGGTAGTGGAGTTCAAGAGGGTGATGCCATGAAAGGAGAAACTATGGAGGGAGAGGCCATCAGGAACAGGGCGACGGACCATATCGCCAGCACGATGATGATCGTCAAGGTGCTCATCAGCAAGGAGAAGACCAGGATGCTCTCCTGCTATACAGGTAAGGAGCTGGAGCCGGTGATGCAGGAGATCAGCTTCCTGGAGGGCCAGCTGGACGGTCTCCGGCGTGTCAAGAAAATGGTCACCGGGTGAGGTGCAGAGTGAACACGGCAAAGGTGTATGTGGACTCGAATGGGTGTGAGTGCTCCATCCGCCAGATGGTGGAAAGGGAACCCGACTGGGCGGCAAGCCGGATCCAGGTCGGCGAGGAGGCGCTCGACGTGATCGCCCTGATCAAGGAGTGGAATTCTGGACGGGGAATACTTGGCCTGCCTGGCCATATTCGCGAGAAGCTGCAGGCCATGCTGTTATAACACCAGCCCCTCTTTAAAAACCTTTTTATGCCTCCGGGCAAGGAGTGAATCATGAAAGACAAAGTGCTTGACGACATCGTTAGATACGCCACACAGAAGCTCAATAGCGCCTACGGATATTGCGGGCTGGCGTCTGGGGACAACATGGCAATGCTGAACACCGATGATGGCCACGGCAATGACATTGAAATTATTATCACCGTCAAAGCGGAAGAGGCATAACAATCAATCCAACTGGAGCGAGCATGTCGACTGTCAGGAATAAGGCGACTAGGACCATCGAGGCACTCTTCCCTGCGGATGCCGAATACATAGACACCGTGGAGATCGGCCAGAAGCTCCTGGACCAGGCAAAGAGTGAGATGCAGGGCTGGCGGACAGAGCCCACCGAGATCCTGATCCGGTATGCCGAGCTCTGCGTGGAAAGGGAGAAAAGATGAGCTACGTCAACCCTTTCGGGACCTGCGAGGATTGCGGCACCTGCGCGATCCGCGTGGAGGTATTGGACGCCAACGGCATAAAACGGCTGGTAT
>Ga0209318_1000510_pt1 | contig 37399 bp, 50 predicted proteins | sample RifGroE1_FD_183999 | JGI IMG/M metagenome (GOLD analysis project Ga0209318, IMG submission 183999) | Groundwater microbial communities from Rifle, Colorado, USA - Groundwater E1 (SPAdes) (version 2) | ecosystem: Environmental > Aquatic > Deep subsurface > Groundwater | place: Rifle, Colorado... | reverse complement strand
CTACTCACGATATGTTCCCTTTGTGGAATCTCATCACCATCATATATCAGAGCATTGAGCGGGTCTCCAATACCAATTCCTGCCAAAAATCTTTTTATTCTTGTTATCTTCATTACTCTAACCTTTAATAATTTAACTAACTATGCCACTCCAAAACATATTCTCTATTGCCTTCTTGAATGACTTTGTTACCTCTTTAGCCCTTTCCCGATTTACTGTTAACAAATTAGAACCAATTATGTGATGTTCCCATTCTTTTTCTTTGCTCAACATAATATCTATCATTGCAACATCCTTATCTACCCAGATGAAGCCTAGCAATAGCATTGTTATCTTTATTCTGTCTATTATATTTGTTCCGTTATTATTCATCCCTATTCCTCCTTAAATTAAATTAGTCTTTAGATATTCCCTTATTTCTTGCCTAAATATTAGAGTTGGTTGTGCCTCTATTGTCGGTATTATGTTTAACCCATTTTCTTCAATTATCTCTTTTAGTAGTTCAACATTTGCCTTTTTCTGATACTCCTTAATCATTTCGTTAAACTCTTTTATCTCTCTTTTCTTTTCCATTTTATTGAATGATTATCAAATTAAACCTTTCTAATCTTTAATTTTTTAACATCTACTCCTAACGCTTTCGCAACCTCGTCCATAGAGTATTCATTACTCTTAATGCTCAATTCCTTCTCAACGTCTATTCCACTTATCTCCAGGAATAGTTCATTGTTCCAATTAGGCAATGTTAATGTCTTTCTTCTATCCTCATCACTCGCATTTTCCCAACTCTTCCTGAATGCCTCTTGGTATTCATAACTTCTTAAATAACCACCAGTCGTTTTATAAGTATCGTGTTCTGTCTTCTCTTCTTCTGTCATTGCATTTTCTGGTATCCATTCCGTAATATCAAAATAGAAGTAATCAGGAAACTCTAAATCGTTCATCGCAATCTCGCAGTCCATATTAAATATTCTTACTTTCGGTTCTGTAGTATTTAAGAACCCTGTATTACTATCCCCTGTATTCCAATTCCCTGTATTCCTATACCCTGTATTCCGATTCCCTGTATTCCTATTCCCTGTATTACTATACCCTGTATTACTATACCCTGTATTCCTATCCCCTGTATTCCAATTCCCTGTATTCCTATACCCTGTATTCCGATTCCCTGTATTCCTATTCTCTGTATTCCAATTCCCTGTATTCCTATTCCCTGTATTACTATACCCTGTATTCCTATCCCCTGTATTATAATCCCCTGTATTACTATCTTCTACTACCGTTTTGATAGAATCCTTCTTCACATACTCAACCCCATCCACCACTATTTCGTTTTTCATATTAAAAATAATTAAAATTAAAGTACACTCTATGAGATACTCTGGGTAAGGATTTGAACCCTACATAGATATTGTCTAGCCGTCTAATATCGTCAATTGGGCTAAACGCATACACTCCCTAGATACTTTCTGCCACCAAAGTACCTCATACAGCATATTATTCAATTTTTAAGAGCAACTAAAAGACTATTCCTTGTTCGCAGGCAATAACTTAACCCACAATCAGGGAACAAGCTTTTAATTTAACATCACCTCACAGTACTCAACGCTATGTCCATTGTCTATGCAATTATTCAATGCCTTACTATATCCATTTCCGAATAATACGATCAATAACCATATAAACAACAACCCCATTATAGAAAGTGCTATATAACCAAACCAGTAGAGTTTTAAGTTCTTGCTACTCTCTACTTTTTTAATTCTTCCTAAAATTTTCATTCTTCATTGCCTTCAATTTATTTATATCTATATATTACTCCTCTAAAGTACCATTGCAAGTGCTTATAGTAATTATTTCTTCTTTAACTTCCACTTACTAGGACTTGATTCTTTCTTTCTGAACACTCCATCAAAAGATTTGTAAAATCCTTCTTCTCTTGCCAACTTTGGGTGCTGGTGTATCTACATGTGACAGGGGTGGCATACTTTCCTAATAGACTTCCCATTGTTAGTTCTTCTGAAGTCATGATGGCCCTCTAGGTTACAGAATACATGACACCTTTCACACTTACCTGTTTCTATCATTAAAATCCTCTAAAAATAAAATTACCTCCCTTAGACTGTTTCAAGTCCTTAGCCTTTTGAACTTCCTTGCTTGATCGCAATTCAGGGTGTAGTTCTTGTACCTTTCTTCTAGCTCTGGTGATTGATTCAAAACTAGGGGCTTTCAGAAAATTGTCTATATTAATAAGCCCGTAACCAACACCCGCTTCTGCAACATACCCCATCGTGTACAAAACATTCCAGATTAGTTTCTTATCAGAATTCCTGCTTACAGGGGATTCTCTTAATATCCTTAGAACAATATCGTATATATTCTTCTTGGGCATATCAATTAATATTATAAATTAATTAACTTTGTGAATACACTCTTACCAGTATCTTTAGCTATCAATCTTTGGGTTGGCTTCTTTGACTTCTTAGCTTTCTTAAATATTTTGAAGATGTTTTTCATCTTAACTCCTGATTAATTTATTTTAGGTCTTCTCCTGTAAAGTCCTACAGGAACGTTCCACAAGTTCAGTTTATCCCTATCTGCAAACCTATTTACTGTTCCATCAGGAAGCATAATTTCTTGTACGCCCCATCTCTCCTTTGCATACTTGCTTCTAAATCTCGTAGCGACTGTATTGATAGAATCTACCCAACCTTTAGGATATATCTCATTGAATACATCGTGTACTTGCATTTGTTTATCTTTATTGTATTTCCTCATGTTTATCTAGTATAAATTAAACTTTCTTCTGGCAATCGAAACAAAGAACTTTCTTAAACTTTCCCTTTGAATATTCTGCAACTTTTTCCGTAACCTTCTCACCACATACATAACATACATCTGATTGCCCATTCTCAGGGGTTATAGCAGGGCTAGAACTAGCGGAACTGTCGTCCGAGTATCTTTGCACCTTCTCCATTTCTTGACGGCTAGGACGCTTATTCCCAGACATGTCCATATTTGCTAATGCTCTGCCAATTGCAGAGGTTTCGCAGTTCTCAGTCCAGCTACTAAAATTCACAGGCTCATACTCTCCACCTTCCTTGGTTTTTTGTTTCCCCATCCTTTCTTCTTCTGCTATCCCTGTAGCCTTAGGACATTTGTGTGTTTGATCTACCACGTTTAGATATATAAATGCTTTTACCATACTTCTATTACCATCTTGAAATAAAATCTTCGTAATGATTCTTCCATCTTCGTTCTTAGCATAAAAATCTTTTATCCTCTTTGCTACGTCATCGTACTCGCTTAGATTAAACTTTCCCATAATTATAAGTTTCTATAAATTAAAACCTTACTTGCGTGTTCCTTACAGTCTGAACATATACCACTTTCATCAATATCTGCTCCACAGCAATTACTTGCTGTCTCGTGCGTCCCGAAAAATAAATCCGTAAATTTGATCTCCTCGTCATTCAAGTTATATTCCTTATCATTCACATATACCTTTGTAGTTTCTAACCTTGCTATCTCCAATCCTCTCATAAACCTTTCTACTATTTTCTGCCTATCCTCTAAGAACTCTTTGAATATTTTTTCTATTTTTTCGTTCATGGTATTTATTAAACTAAGTTATGTTGTTTAGCTTCTGCGTAACTGTTAGACATCTTGATGACGTTATACATATTGTTCATACACTTTTCGTAGTTATCTGATTTATAGAATGCATTAACGAATGCCTGCGTCTTGGTTCCTGTCTTGGTTTTTGCATACTCTTCGTTCCTAGCCTTGTGGTCTAACTTGATTGGCTTTCTACCGTAGCTTTGATCTATTTCTTTAACAACGTTTGCTATCTGTTTTCTAATACCCATTGTTATATATAATTCAATTTATTTATATCTATATATTAGCATATACAAATAGACCTGCAAGTGCTTATAGTAATTTAATCATCAAAGTCAATGAACTCTTTTCTACTACCCTTTTTATCCTTTTTCTGGTGTTCTAGGCATGACTTCCTACCAATGTTGTATATACTTTCTACCTTTGGATATTTTGCTATGTAATGGAATTCTTGCTCTCCTGCCTTATATGGTTTACTTATTTCCCCAAGCCTCGCAATGTCTATTAAGTCATCAATCTCAAGATAAACCTGTTTAGGTGTTGACGGTATCTTTTCTTTGATATCATCTATAACCCATCTAAAATAAGAATACATTTGGGCTTTCTTTTCGATCATTCCATCCACAAGATTGAATCTTATATCCCCATCACGAGTTATAATTCCCTGTTTGAATAGCCAGTTGGCGTTATCTCTTGTTATCAATCCTACGTCTGTTTTTGCTAAGTCGTTCATATTAAATAAATACTTAATTTAGTTTGCCTCGGTATTCTCTCCAGAGCTTGGCCTTCTCTCGGAGTTTATCAATGCTATTCACTAGGTACTCATCTTCCTCAGTTTCCTGTAGATACAAGATCAAGAACTTCTTTATATTGTTCTTCCAGTTATCATCCATCCATTCATCCTGATTTTTTCTTTTAGAACATATCTGTTTAAGGTTCTGTAGCTTTCTTGTATCAGTTACACCCATTAGAGGCTTTGGATAATTCTTCATCAAGAACTCCTTCAAGGAAATTAGATCTTTATTTCCATAGACTGGCGTAGCCGTATCGTTAGATATATTATTATCATTCTTTACATTATTAACATTCTTGTTTGTGTATCGTTTGTTGTCTTTCTGTTGTCTTTCTGTTGTATCGTCTGTTGTTCCATCTTGGTATTGGCAATAGTTAATTATCTTGGTGATACTTGTTATTTTGTATAATTTCTGTTGTTCTATTTGTCCATCATTTTCTAAAAGTTTCAAGAATCTTCTAACTTTGTTTCTACTCCATTGCCACCTCTTTGCCATGGTAATTTCACTCCACCCGATTCCCCCCCTCTTTATGGTAATCAAATTCCCATGGATTTCAATAACTTTGTCTTTGTGATTCGCATTTAAGAGAAGATCAATCCAAGCCTGTGCTTTTGTAAATGGTTCTAAAAACCATAACTTGGAATCGTTTATCTTTCTATGAAGTTTTATCCAACCATTGTCTTCCATAATATTCCTTTTAACTTTGTAGGGCGTTAAGGAAAGTTAGGACAAACCTTAACGGCCCACAGAGTTACCTAACTAATTTAATTTCTGATAATGTCCTACTTTTCATAATTTAATAATACACCTTTGTTTTACCTGTGCAACTGCTTGTATAATTAACTTATAGGATTATGACTTATCCTTACAGGACGGTTACTTTCTTGGGAATAGGGATTAACTCTTCTACATAATAACTATCGTTTCCTTCGTGTAAATATTTGTATGTCATTCTCTTACCGTCTGCGGTTCTTGATTTACATGGGAAGTAGACAATTTCGCCCATTGCATTGGTTACTTTCTCAATATTATATTCCATGGAAAATTTGATCGCTTCTTTCTCATAGTCGAACTCTTTAATAAGCTTGTCAGTCTTTGGGTTTCTTTTAGGGAAGTTAGAAAACTGGTGTACTTCGTATACTCTCATATTTTTAGTGATAATCTTAATACACTATTATCCTATTAAATCTATATTCACTCAAGTTCTTATAGTAAAAACTAAAGAGGAGATTGTATGTTTGACAGCGAAAGACGCTAGACGTATACAAATCTCCTCAATAGGCACTACAAACCTTTCAACATGCTAAAAGCTAAATCTGTAACTCTGTTACTACCATCTACCTTTACTATCCCCCTATGGATAGTTACAACGTACTGAGACGGATTAGGAATGATGTTATCTCCTATAAGCGTTCCAGTCTCACCCGTTAGAGTGATTAATACCTTTCGGTATTTGCGTGTATCTACCCAGAAAACATAACATAACGGATACCGTTTCCCCTCAAATGGGATTCCGTTGATGGCTATGTCCAACTCTTTCGGGCTTAAACCCTCGTAGGACTGTCGTTCTGTCAGGTATCGGTAATCTATGTCCCTCCACTTCTTGTTCGCTTTCGGCTTCATCTTCATGATATTCCTCCATGGGAACAAGTTGAAATGGAAGTGTACGGATACACTTATGACAGGCGTGATATTCATAATCCACACCAACAGACCTACAAGCGTAGGTTTTTCTGAATTTACCACAGAAATTGCATATTGATTCTACCATTGTAGTACCTCCTGTTAATGAACTGTACGATTAAATTCGTACCTTTATAGCCTTGAAGACTAATCAGTGATGGACACCTCTTAGACGTGGCCACCACTGTTAATCCTCAATTACTTAGAAGACTTAATCAACACTCTCTTAGTAGCAATACTCTCCGTAAGCTTTTGTATTGTATCTGGATCTCCTTGTGCTGCCAAAACCTTTGTTCCAGCTTTAACATAGATTTCCTGTACTACATTAACCACAGCTGTTAATAGTGGAATCAATCCTGCTATTATAATCTGTAGGTACTCATTTGTAACAGCCTCATTAAAGTTAGTCATATCTCTTATGAGAAGATTGATCACGCCTGAAACTATAAATGAAGTAGTTACCATCAAAGCAATCTTTAGCTTTGGGTGAAGTGGATTATAGACTTTTGCAAACAACACGCCGATACTATCGAAAAACTTAGCCATTTTATATACCTGTAAATAATTTAATTAAGACTATAACACCAAGAATAAAAACTGAGATTGTCATTACAAAATATGTAACCACATCATCTTCCTGTCCCATTCTTGATTTATATGAACTATACAAAGAGCGATTTGATTTATCTCTAAATCCACTAAATACATGGTCTATCGTACGCATATATTAACATTAATAACTTAGTCCGATTTAAAAATACTCTGGAGTAAATCGGTAAAGAACTGGATTAATTCCTGTAGGAATGTTTTATGCTCAATTGGCTTCTCCAAGAGAGGGTCTTCGGCTGGAGGTGTGGTTGGTATGCTTGTAGGGGTATCGTTCACTGGTGGGGCTGTAGGAGGCTCAGGGACAGGGTCTGGTGTCGGAGTTATAACTGGAGGAACTACTGGTGGAACAGCTACTGGTTTGTCATTCAAAATATGGTTTGCTGGGTCTTTATAGACTCCATACTTAGTTAATTGACAATGTAGATGATCTCCAAAGCTATACCCCTTATTTCCAGTAACATATATCTGTTGACCAACTTTGATTTTATCACCAACCTTAACGATTTGATCCTTTACATCTCCATGTACTAAACACATTACCCAACCATTTGGATATGAATACCAGATTGTGGCTGCGTCTTTGTAAAGTATTTTGTTGTATGTATAACTCTTCGTATATTTAGTAACAGTACCAGCACCAAATTTTGTAGGGGAGTATATCTTATTTTTGGTTTTATAATTACCCATATCTAGGGCTTTGTGCGAATCCGAATATGGAGTGGTTACATGGACCTTTCCCTTGAATAACGAACTATATATTTCTGCCATGATTATATTTTACTATTTTGATAACTAAGTACAACTACTTACAGTTGGCGTGAAGAAAGTATGATAGCAATTACTGCTCCCACAGCACTTAATATCCAGCCAATTGTGTTTCCTATTGCTACTTGTTTGCTCTTCCAGAATTTATTCTCGTTATATGCTTCCCACATCACTTTATCTCTTTCATAAAGCCCACCATCTCCCTTTATATCAGGGTCCCCAAAGAGTTTAACATAAATCTTATCTATCATGTCGCTCATATTGTCGAGTTTATTACAGAATTGATTCCATTCAACTCTTGTTATTTGCACAACCTCTTTTTCATCTCCTTTAGGCATTATTGTATAGGTAAAAATTCAGTTACATCAGCCAATTGAGACTGAAATAGACATTGCAATAGTATCCCCACACCTACAAGTGTTATTAAAATGTATCCAATTACTATTAGTGTAGTCAGCATTGCATGTAATTTATCGTAATCTAGTTTAGAGTATATCTTTGACACGATATCCTCAACGATTGTTGGCTCATCTTTCTTTGTACCAAACATTGCTTTTTCTATTTTATCCATTTTCTTATTTAGCATTTCAATTTTCGTTTCTACTGCTTCTGGTTCTGGATTCTTGGGCATGGCTTCTATTTCTTAATTTTAAGTCGTCTTTGTGTTACTTTAACTTTTTTTCTTTTAATATTTACTTTTTTTGTTGGCATTTTAAGTTTCATTATATCTTATACGCCATTCTGAAATTAGCTCTTTTTCCGCTGGATGTAGTCCATCCAGTAGCCGAAGCATTAAGTTGAAGCGTTACTACTGTAACAGCAGAGGATATTACGGCAGTCGTTCGACTTGCAGCATCCACAGTTGCGTTGTTATTGATAGAGTTGACATCAGATAATACCTCCAAGTAATTTGTCAATGTTACAGCTGCAAACGGCAAGCCTATTGTGAATGTATTTGCGTTACTTGTTCCGTCTGTCATTCTTATATATATCTGAATTAGTTCTGGGGTAATACTGTTCCACTGGTATATTCCATTAGGAGCACCAGAGAATCCCACGAATGCAGGAACATAGTTGAAGCTAGTTGGAAAACCCACAGGATTATCGATGTATGATAGGTATGTATCTGTTATTGTCGCTGCCGCCATTGCATAATCTGAATTAGTAATCAGCGTAATTGTTGTATTTGGAGAAGAATAAACGCTACTCCCAATGACACCATATTCGTAAGAACTGCCGTCCTTATATCTGACCTTAGTTCCTTTTCTGTACACAGAGGTTACATTACCAGCAATAGTGAAAGCGAAATCTCCTGTTCTAGTCCAGGTATTGGTTACCTTATTCCAACCATCATAATTTACATTAAGATAAACGTTAGTCCTTGAGTCTGTTATATCAGCGTCAACTATGGACGAGAATCCATTAGATACCGCAACCTCGGCAAGTTTAAGATGATTATCTGGTACTGCTGGTGCTGTAGGAGATACTGCTGGTGTGCCTTCAACTGCTATAAGTTCTGCCACATTATTACCCTCATCATCTGGTGTGGCTGTAGGGTCTACCTTGATACAAATGATATCTATTCTAGGATTCCCTGAAATATTGTCTGTTATTGTTACATCGGTGTCCCCACCCATTTTAGCTCTCCAATACCTTTGCTCTGAAAGAGATGTAGCTGAGTAATCTGCGTTTAAGACATAACCAACACCTCCAGCGACAGTTACTTTCTTTCCAGGGGTATCAGCTTGAGTTACCTCATAGTCGTCTGCACCAACGACTCCTGCATTATCTATAAAGTCCTCAGATATGTGCATGTGGTCATTAGCTTCCATCCCTGTAGTAGAGAATGAACCTCCACCAAGGTCTGTGATAGCACCCATTCCATTAATTGATGTTATTTGTATTTCGCTCATGGTTTTATTTTAACATTATGTAAAATTAAAGACTGAATACTTCTGTAGAATCGATCACTTGGTATCCAGTAGCAAACGCCAAGCCTGATGTCGGTGCTATATTTATTGCATACGCTGTGGCTGAAGATGGGTCTGCTAGATATACTGCATGCAAGAATGTAGTACCTCCTGATGTATCCGTAGCCAGTGGATTCTGTCCAACTAAAGATGATTGTTTACCTGTTACAGTGGTAGCCACAAATGGGAGAGGAACATCTATATACAAAGTCCCTGCTGGCAATGTTGCCGTTTCCAAGTCCCAATATATGTTTACCATTCTACCTACCATAGATATCTGCATCTCCTGTTTAATGTTAAAATCATAAGAGGCTTGTCCTCCTCCAGTCGTTACGAATGTCTCTGGTATTGTATAGGTCATTGTTGGGAATCCTGAAGCTGAGGCTTGTTTGTTAAGTGATATTGCAGTAAACGCTCCATTAGTGAAAGTCGCTGCGTCCCCGCCGAGTAAGTATAACCTGTTATTTGTTGTATCTACCCAAGTAACATAAAAGTATTTCGTAGTTGTTTGTGTAATTCTTAAATGGTCTCCAATAGCAAATAAAGTTTCTACGACTAGGTTACTATCCACAGTTATGACATTATTTGCGTGATATATGAACAGGGAAGGATTTAAAGCGTACCAATCGATTAATTGTGGTTGTGTAGTCCTCTCAAGATGGGATACTCTTCTATCAATATCTTTTACTTTATCTAAGAATATTTCTGTTTGCATACTGTTATCCATATATTTCAACCTCTAAACTTATTGTTTTAACTCCTTCATTATCTACCGAAGCTGGTATACTTTTAACTCTGGCTTTTCTATTAATAAACTCAAGATGGTTTCCTATCTTTAGATTACAAATAACAGTATCCCCGACCTCAAGGCCCGATTTGTTTAGTGTACTACTTGGCATTATTATTAGATTTAACCTGTACCCCTCAACCTTGTTTTCGTTGAGTAAGGTCTCACCTTTCTTTTGTAAGGTATCATACTCCGATACGTCCGAGGCTTTTTCATAGCCCTCTATTCTAGTGTACGCTTGTTGAGACGATGGGTCGCTACTTTCATAGATAAGTGGTATACCCGTGCCAGACCCTTCCACGATTACAGTATTATATAATTCTGATATTGTTGTCCACGATACAGAGGATACATTTATACCCATTTCTAGTTTCCCCAAGTCCTCTCTAACGCTCCCCTTCGTAGGGTAGTATACATTGAACAAGACTGAACTTAATCGGCCATCAGAATCGAGTACAGGCTCGAAACCAAAATCAAACCCGTTTATTACATTTGCAAGGTTAGTTAGAGCTTCGGCAATCTCATAAGTTTCATAAGTCCTATCTCTTAACATTGAGGTAGGATTCAAGCCCTGCGTTATTAGTAATGTTCCATTAGTTTCTGATTGTGAGGTATTTATTAAATCCCATGCTATTGCACTTTGTTGTACCTGTGAATATATCTGACTCTTATTAGTATTTCTAAACTTGAAATAGTACAGCCATGAATAACCTGTAACAGTAATATATCCGTCTAAATCTTCATAGTCTCCCGTTTGATTAGCCATTGGACCAAACCATACACAAGTGCCATTCTCTTTTATTACTATAATAGTACTCATTCTCCTCATGTACTTAGGTTTAGCATATTCATCAAGGATATTTATGTCAAAGGTGCACGACCCTACATCTAAAAGAGCTGCTTCATAGGTAAGATTAGAGAACGTTAAACACTCCCCGAGATACTCGAATTCTGCACTTGCCACATTAAGATTGTAGAACTCTATACTAAACACTTATATATTGATTGGCATAAGTTAATTCAAGAGAAGCACCCGCAACGTCTGCTCCTGTGAATACAATGTTATTATTACCAGTCTGTAGTCTGAAATAAGTCCCATTGAAATACTGATTATATTCATTATTCTCGCCAGCATGAATTCCACTCTCATCAAATGAAATGGATATTGGGCCTGTAGCTGCATTTACTGTCATTTCCAATTGGAATGTTTCCCCTGTGGTTTGATTTGTTACTCTTGGATTAGTTATACCAGGATTTATCGTATAACTTGGGTATGAACCATACTCCCCTGTGATATCAATTGTTACTGTATTAGTAGCCTTTCCTCCTAGTGGTGTAGGTACAACCGTGGAAACAGGAAACCCTGAGACTGAGGCTGCGTAGATCGTAACAGTTGTGTAAGCTCCTCTATAATATGGATTCTCAGCAGACACAACTACCTGAAAGTCTCCTTCGTATGCTTTTCCTTCTTCTTCTTGAATTACGGGTAGACTTATTGTTTTACAATCAATGTATCTTACATCTCCGTTAGATAGCGTTATCTCAAGTGTCTTTGAACTTCCGTCACCTATTGCAAAAGCGTTTATTAGATTCCTCCATGCTGTTTGATAATCGCTTGCTGTATCTCCAATCATTACTCCTCCAATGGTTACTGTTCTGCTATCATATAATCTCTTCCAAATGATTCTACCGTCCCTTCCTGTTATTACTTGAGAGCTTGTTCTAATTGGTAAATCAGTTAAGTCTATATCATTAAAGACATAGTGGTCATCAAATGTAAATGTTCCAAATTTTAAGCTATACATTATCTTAGTTTCCTATACATCCAATTTAGATTTCTTGATAGTACTGCCATACTAACTCCGTTACCAACGTTAAAAACATTGTTCACCGTCATCTGTTTTCCACTTTGTTTTCCAAGAACACCCTCAGTCTCCCTATTATTAAGAACCCTTGCACCTTTCTGTCCGTAGATTAACTCAGGCCCATTCTCATCTACAAGTGCTGTATTCTTATTGATTATTCCTCCTGTAGCCCACGAACCACCACCAGCCCCAGCACCGACTTTGATCTCAGGTATTTTAGCAGGTATACCAAGAATTCCTTCTATTAGGTCTCCAATCGCAGAACCAGCTAAGCCAATATTCTCGTATAGATTAAAGAACCCCTTGATTGGGTTTTTAAGAGCTTCCCCTATATTCCCAAGGTATTCGAGTATCTTATCTTTCATCTCCTGTAATTGAAGCTTCATATTATTAAGATATCCAACAATCCCAGAAGCAATGGTAACGAGTCCTGTTATAAACCTTATGGCTAGAACCAACGCCCCTACAACAGTAATCCCAATTAACGTAGCCAAAGTTTCAAAGAAGAATTTCAATTTTTCTTTGTCTTCTTCACTCATATTTAGGAATTCACCGAGTTGCCTTCCCAACTCTTCTATTGCTGGAATAAGTTCTTTTTTTATCATGTCCCACAAGAATTCAAATATTGGTTTAAGAACTTCATCGTAGAACTTCTTCATAGGGTTATATATTTTGTTTATAAACCAAGTACGAACTTCCTCCACCTTTAGCATAAAATCATCATAGAATTTTATTAGATTCTCAGAGGTGAATGTTTCCGCCATCCACGTCTTTATTTCCGTAAATTTGTCCTTTACCGTCGTTATGAAATCCCCGAGTTTTTTCCCAACTTCTATTGGATCTAATCCTAGTGCTGTAAGCAAATCGAAACTGAATCTTTGGAAGCCTTCTTTCATTGCAGGGATACCACGCTCAAATATCCATTGTATAGCCTCTTTTATTTTTACAAAGAATCCAACTATTTCTGGTGTAGCACCAGAGAACCAATTCAGGAAACCTTCAGCCAATCCTTTTACAAATTCAAATATGCCCGTCTGTTCCCCAATCTCCCAAGTTAATTGTGTGAACGTATCTTTTATATTGCTCCATATTCCAGCTAGGGTCTTAGACTGTTTGACCATAAGATTCTTAAATTGGTTCTGTTCGATTTGCTGTATGGTTTTTAATACGCCCTCGTAGGAAATATCTAAATCTGCAATGTTACCTGTTAATTCCTCTACACTAATACCAAGGGTCTTTGCTAATTCTTTTGCAATAGGTAATCCAGTCTCCGTTAATTGCAAGAATTCTTGTCCTGCTAATTTCCCTTTTGCTCTAATTTGTCCTAAGGCTCTGATAATGATAGGCAAAGAATCCTTCCCCAGGCCTGCTGCTATATTACCAACTGTAGTAAGCGTAGGTATTAACTCACCACTGGCAAAACCGTAGGCTAGCAATTGTTTAGTGTATTTCTGTAAATCAGCCAACTCGAATGGGGTTTCTTTTGCAAATGTAGCCAGTGTTTCTAATAAGTCTTTTGCCTTTTCTGCACTACCAAGCATAGCTTCAAATGCTACAGTATTCTGTTCAAGTTCTGAGGTGTTTTTGATCACTGCTACAGTAAGAGAACCAAGGGCAGCCGCGGCGACTACCGATAGGGCTGTCGCCAGTTTTCCTAGTTTAGCTACTAATGCTGAGGAAGAGTTCCCAAACGTGGTCATACCGTTATTGGCTTGACCAAGAGAGGTCATGTACTGTTTGTTATCGAGTGTTAGTTTTGCTGATAGCTCTCCTAGAAGGTTCATTCGTTGTTTTTAATGTAGAATTAAATAGGGCAACATCTGCCTTTTTCTTACCACTATATTCTACACTTTTGTTATCCTTAGACTTAGACGTCTTAATATTATTAACCGTCTTGTAAAATTCTATATAAGCAATTACAACGGAGTACGGTAGAGATTGGATATATTCTAATGTCCAACCCGTGTCCCTTGCGATTAGGAACTCGATTTCTCCGACCCCGCTGGCACTTTTTTTAGTTTAACCGAATTCATAAGCCCTTCTACAATTAACCCGATTTGTCTTACTGACATACTTTTAACGAAAGCTCTTTTTTCTTCTATAGCTCCTTCATAAGAACCCATTAAAGAAACTATAACTTCTGCTAGCTTGTCCACTATGTCTGCGTCCCCCTCTTTTATATCCTTATAAGTAGATATTGATTCAATCTGCCCTAATGTAGCTTCTTGAAGGTTGAGTTCTATACTATCCACTTTAACAGTGAATGTTGACTTCTCTAATATTGGTAAATTCATGCTCCTAATGAATTAATTTAATTAAGCGTTCTCTGCACCTGAGTCTACTACAAGTTTGATTTCCTTACACATAATGTCTATGGTTTTGCTTCCATATCCTTCTGTTGAAAGTGCATCATTGTTTGTAGAGATTACTGGGCCGACTAATTGATACTGATATTGTCCACTTACTGTTCCATCATCATTATCAACATTTACAGTTACGAAGATTGTAGCGTCATCCTGTTGTCCGTCATATACCTCATACTCTGTTCCACCTGATACAGGAGAAGAAGAACTGAAGAAATACTTGGAAACCTGAGACCATTGACCTTGGACTGTGCATGATAGACTTTGCTCTAATGAACTTCGTCTTATTGCTCTCTTCTTTATAGAGTTTAGAGTTCTCAAGTCTTGCATTGTGAACCCCTGATTGATTGTGATGTCAGAAACATCTACATTGTACCCACTTGCGAGGGTTAGAAATCCAGAGTTAAATGAAATTGATTCACTAACTGCTGAACCTACTGCTGTTTTTCCCATTTTATTTAATTATTAAATTAACCTTTTCCCCAAATTCGGAATCTGAAAACCTTGCTCCAAAGGTCTCTTTCCTCTTCAGGTAGATCTAGCTCTCCGCTATATCTAATCCATACTATGTTTTTGTTCCAGTTCTGTCTATACTGCAAAAGTGTGTATACCCTAGCCACTATATCCTCACACACCGTTTTATTCTTACCAAATACTCTGAATTCTATTGTGATATCCCTTGCATTAGGTGGTACTGTCCTAGAATCCCCACTAAATACCTGATAGGTTAAACAAGGAAAGCTCTCAAAGTTCTTCGGTATAGTACCAAATATCTTGCTGTTACCTGACGTAGCACCAAGCAGCCCGTCTAAGGTTGAATCTGATGTTAATACTGTATATATATCTTCTTGTATTGTCTTCATGACTTTAATGTAGATAAAATTACTTGCCTTAAAGTTTCTTGGCTATTCTGAATCCCATGAGTAAAATAATGTCTACCAGGGAATCTTGAAGTTCCAAACTCCACGGCTCTAGCGTATGGTACATTAGTACCAAACTCTCCGACTACTCTTTGTGCAATCCCCATTCTCTTCTGAGTATCTACACTGTATATACTGTCCCTACCTACTCTTGTTGCAAGACTACCCTTTAATCTCCCCGTCTTGACTGGTACAAACGGCAATGTGTATGACCTCATGACCTCTAGCCCTCTCGACACGGCTAGAACAGATTTATTGCTTATTGAAGACATGTTTTTACTTATTCCCCTAGGTATTGTGTTCTTAATTATTGTTAGTCCCATTATTTATTCTCTAAAGTAATCTCATTGTGATCTAAATCGGTTGAATTGGCTTTCACTGCTGGATTGATTCCATCTACAAGTCCCAAGTACAGTCCTGTATCGTAGTTGGTTATTTCATCTTGTGGCAGTAACACATACTCAGGTGGTATATATATGATTGTTTTATTAACAGTTCTTAACCCTCCACCGTTATATTGAATAGTTTCACTGTAACTTTCTATCCTGCATGGTATGTAATCATTTGAGTTAACTGCACTTGATGAATTCGTGAAAGTACCAAGACTATCTTGGCTATTATTATAGTAACGCAGTGCTGTGATTTTGTGTATGTATAAGCTATCTAACATTGCTAAGTTTGTAACGTTTAAGTAAATCGATTACCCTACTCATTTTTGCGTCACTCTCGGCCGAGGAATTCTTCTGAGAGTATGTTTGCGTACTAAAGGAGTCGATTCCACTTACAACATCAAAACCTGCGAATAGATAATCTACCAATAGTGCTGTAGCCATTCTTACATCGTAAGGGACTTCGTTATCTGTTTCAGTACCAGAGTAATCAACCTTGTAACCAGACACATATCTAACCCATATATTGTTTGCCGACTTATCTATATAGTATGGGTATGGAACTGTAGCACTTTTACTAAACGTAGGTAAGATTTTTATAATCCCCTCTGCTGTAAGTACTTGTAGATATGTATCAGATATCTCAGTAAACGTACCAACTACCTGAGTCCATACTTTTGTTACACTTACAAGAGGAACATTCATAAGTACAAACTGGTTGTACTCTGAACTTCTTAATACCTGATTAGGGAATATCTCATCAATGGTTTGCTGTAGGAAGTATCTATTGCACATATCATCTACCATACCGCAAGCTGCGATAATAGTATCGTTAAGATATGGGGATTTTGTTACATCCGTAGAATATTTTACTAGGTTCGGAAACATACTTGTCCGAATCCAACATTCATCGATCGTTGTTGGATGCCTAGGATTGTTCTTTGTACCATCTGGCGTTAAAGACATTGTTTGATAACATTAACTTATTTTATACTTTAATATTATCATTTTGTCCTAACCTAGAACTTTCTATCTAAATAATCAACTAATTGTTGTGCAACGGTTACATTGTTGTAGTTTTCAAGTACAAACTTTCTAGCTTTCTTACCTTTCTTCTCTGCTTTGTCCCTATTGTTGTATACCTCTCTCATAAGCTCTACAAGGTGGTCTACGCTAGGTTCGGCCCATTGCATACCATCTGCTTGTAATGAAGGTGGATAGCCCTTCCAATCGCCTCTAGGGACGTCCACTATCTTATAGTTCAATGGATATGCTACATCAGGGAGTACAAAGTCTCCAGTTCCACTCCAATTGGTCGCTATGGTTGGAAGTCCAACACACATAGCCTCTAGTGGTGGTAATCCGAAGCCTTCTCCCCTTGTAGGGAATACAAAACAGTTAATCTTTGCAAAGAACTCTGATATTAGTTCCTTAGGGCTTAATGATTGAGTATACAAGCGGATTCTATCATCGCTCTTTAGTAGTTCACCATCGGCAAACCAGGCGTGAGCAATACCGCCAACAGGAATAGTCTTAATGAATATGCCTACATTAGGGTAGTCCTTCTTAGGGAATGCCTTTCTGAATGCTTTTACGAGTACATCAGTACCTTTTCTATATGTAAGTGTACCCATTGTTCCAAATATGAATTCATCATCTTTAGGTGGCTTGACCTCAGGGAAATTGTCCACCTCAAGGCCAATAGGGATAACTTCCACGTCTCTTTTGACACCACTATCGATAAAGGCTTGCTTCTGGTGTGAACATGGTACAATTACCCTTTCGCAACTGTTATTCATGTTGTCTACCCAACTCTGTGGAATTCTTGAGGCTTCTAACATAGTATATCCTATATATCTTTCCGCTACTCTGTTCTTGAATTCAAAGGCAGGGAAGCATTTAACATAGAATGAATCTATTTTGTCCGTAGTCCTCTCTAATATCTTTGATAATCTGTCAGGAATATAGTGTAAATCCGTTCCTTGCCATGTACTAGCCACAACAGATAGATTACAAACCTTGTCCAATCCTAGCATGAACCCTGAAGAAGCGTTACCATAGCCGTTGTTATACCCTATCGGGCCGTCCCAAATGAGTTTCCTGTCATCTTTCCACTTAGCGGGGTCAAATGGGGAATATGGAAATGAGGTCTTTTCGCTTACAGCTATCGTATATTCCTTGTTTCTAGCTAATTCCAACGCCATAGAATCTGGAATCTCACACGAACCATTCATAAATTGATAAATCTGCCCTTTTAGGAATACAGAAATGTTTGGATACCTTTCACAGAATACTTTCATACTATTTTGCTCCTTAATTTAAGTAGGGAAAGTGGAGCGACTTTCCCCATATACATTCTACCTTTTAGTACATTGCTCCTATGTACTTTTTCCTAAATAGAATATAGCACATTGTACAAAAAAGGGGGTGTTTTACCACCCCCTTTTCAAAATCTACCAATAGACTTAGAGAGTATCTAAGACGTTCGTGATTTTTGCCATCCATGGTTCAGCCTTGACTTCCATGGCGGTATACTCATTGACAAAGAAATCTCTCTTGTCAGCGGTTCTACCTAACTCTTCCATTCCAAGAGCCTGTAAATCAACCATTTTGATATAAGGCATAGATAGAATGAACACTGTTGAAGTTGTTGCACCACTTGGAGTACTTGTTGATCCATTATCCAAAGGATATGTGTTCCCAGGATTAATGAAGAAATCAGGTTGTACATTCAAGTTTCCAATGCTTGTTAAGATATTCTTTACTCTTTGTCCGTAGACAATATTATCTCTAACTTCACCACTTACAACTGTAACTGAGGTTGTACTCTCATAGAGGTTACTGATTTTGTCAGCTACTCTGAATGATGTGAACATATCAGTTGCGAATCCACCCTGTTGACCAATTAAGTTACAAGCCTGGTCTATCAAAACCTTTGATATTGTTGCACCTGCAGCGTCTACTACGTTAGTAGTAATCAAAGAATCTAAACCATTGTAAGCAGCTTCTCCTGTAGTTGGGTCTATATAGGTACTATCACCCCAGAAGTTCAACCACTCTTCAGCTTGAATTGCTCGTCTTGTAGTAGCCTCAATCTCCTCTGCGTATAGGTTTACTAATGCAGCACCTTGAGCTTGTGCCATTCCTGTTACTGTTCCGCTATAACCAACTGCTTTGTAGCTTGTGGTTCTAGTGTAGTATAGGCTGGACTTTGCTTGTGGCAATGCACCATCACCATATACTGCTTTTCTTGGGTCTGTACTCTCACCTGAAGCAAATAATGCCTTTCTTAGGTTGAATGTGAATGCACTACCCACACCCTGTCTTCTTGAGACCATATCTCTAAAAGGTGTATTTCTGTTTGCGATACTTAGCAAAACGCCATCCAAATCCTGTCTTGGTGTTATTGCGTTTGCTGTCCCTACGGTAGGACCATTGATATCAGATGTATCGATAGCTTTCTCAATTCTTTCGACATTCTCCGACACTAATTTTCTAATGTCTTTCATTGTTCTTGTTTTTAAATATTATGCTAACTGTTCTGCCACGTCTGTTATAGTCTTAGGCTTGTCTTCGTTGTCGGTTGATTTCTCAATAACTGGTAAACTTGCCCTTGTCTTTTTCTGAAGTGGTAGCCTTTCCAAATTCTCGACCTTATCCTGAAGTGATTTAATAATTACGTTGTTTTTTTGAATCATTTCTAAAGCTTCCTCAATTGGTGTTAGAGGCTTTGGCTGCGAAACAGGTTCATCGACCTTATCAGTCTTATTAACAACTAGCTTACTAACCAAGTCAGTCAAATTCTCGACTTTCTGGTTTAACTGTTCAATTTTATCCTCTTGAGATTCAGATTTGTCTTCCTCAGCAGAATCGGTAGTTTCCACTTCCTCTTCTTGCTTAGATTCCTCTTCTTGAACTGCCTCTTGGGCTTCTTCTTGAGCATCATTCTTTTCCTCAGCTACTTCTTCGGATTTCTCCTCTTCTTTAGCTTCAGTGGCCTCTGATACTTCCACAACTTCATCAACCTCCTCAGATTTCTCTGGTTCGATTGATTTGGTTTCTTCTACAACAGGTTCTACCTGCTCTTCTTTTATAATCTCTGTCATTTCTTGCTCCTTTTTAATATTATCTTCTTGAGTCTTTTTATAACTCTTAGAAACTACTTCCAAAAATGATGGCTGGTAAGCAGGCCTTGTTGTTATGCTTATAGCCTCTGGTTGAATATCAATGTATTCAGTAATGAACTTCTGTAACATTTCACTGTAAACAGTCTTAGCCTTTTTAAGTAATCCTTCTACAGAAAACGCATACTTTTTACCTTGCCCTACCTTTTTGACGAGGTATGGTACTGCTGGATGTTCTTTGTCTAATCTAGCCTTAATAAACAAACTATCGTCTTCTAATAGTCTAGCCTCAACAACTTCTCCAAGATTTGCCAATACTTCTCCCTTTTCGTGGTTATCAGTAAGTGGTAGAGGCAATCCATCTACGAACTTCTGTAATGCACTTCTGCTAAACCTACAATCATCTAAGTCCTCGCTTGTTCCACTTGCTATACCTTGAACAAACCAGTCCCCTGATTCCTCATAAGCCTTTTCAATTTGTACAAAGTATTTGAAATCTCCCATAAGAGATATTGTATCACTTCGTTTTTTGACTACTTTAGACATCTAAATCGTTGATTAAAAGTTTAATCTGCTCCGTCTCACTCATTCCTTCTTCTGCTTCCTTGATATCATCTTTGTACATACCTATCTCCTTATCTAATCCAAGTAGCATATCCTTTTTCTTCTGCTCTCTAATCAATTTCCTTACTGTTACCATGTTGCCATCAGCGTCTTCCACTTCTGCTAACATGAATAACTTAATAAACTTTCCCTTACTCTTTTCTACTTTGTACATCATTGTTCCAATGTGTATAAATTTATATATAACTTATTATAGTATTTTGTTTAATTTGGACTCGCACACGGTGCTCGATACTTTTTACCAGCGATTGGTCCTTCAATATCTAAATAAAACTGGTAGAAGTTTGCGTCCTCATTGGTTGCGTCTTCATCTCTATCTGTGAACACTACTAGGTATCTTGTATCTGTTACATGAGCATAATTTTGATAACCATAGAACGTAAGAGTAGAGTCTACAATCGGCCTATCTATATGTGTATCCTTTCTATATCCAGTAGGTGTAGAAAATGCATCCTCTGCATAAGCCCAATAGATAAACAGTCCTTCATCATTTATATTGTATTTAGCCGTGGTGTAGTACGTCCTTCTATCTGCTCCCAAGACGATTAGTTTATCTCCGTGTAAGAATGTGGTCGGTGCAGGAGTAAAATAGGGTGCTCCTATGTTTGTCCTTGTCGGTGTACTCCATGTTGCACCATAGTCATCACTCGTAATCTGGTAATAATTAGAGCCATAGGTGGTATAGTTTTGGTCTCTACATATACAGATTATCTTACCCCCTCCAATATACGAATAACTCGGCTCGCTTAAATTGTATTCGTGGCCAACGGTATAGTCCCCGACAATCACTTCATCTCCCCATGTAGCTCCGTCCGTGCTAAATTGTACAGACAGTCTATAACTTGTAGCCTCGTCAAAGAAGCCTTTCATATACCCTTTTGTAGGAACAACTATTATATTTCCGTAAGCCACAGGGTCAGTAAGAGAGGAAACAACGTCCACTGGGTCGCTCCATGTGTCTCCATCATCATCACTGTAAAAGGTTACCCCTGTTTTTATGGCAGGAGCGGTATAATCGTGTATCCAGATAAATAGTACTATTCTCCCATTGGCTAATTTTCCACCATTTACGTTTCTATCGTCAAAATCACTATTATAAAACTCCGCAGGTACTCCCCATGTCTCGGTAGCAACATCAAACTCTCTTCTGTATATTCTTCCTGTGTTTCCAGTATGTCTCCCACTTTCTCCAGCTGCATATCTATAGAAGTGTATGATATTTCCGTTCTCTTTTGTGATTAGACAAGCCTCAGAGGTGTGGTCAGCAGAAACTAAACTGTCTATTACTGGTGTATGTGTTATTCTCATTGCTCTTTATAGTAAAGAAGATATTGCGTAGACTACTGTCTCCTTGATATTTCCATAACTGTATAGGTTCTCGTTTGATGCAGCGGCTGTCATGGTATTAAGGTAATATGCCGTTTTTGCTGTAACAGACAAACTCCTTTCCCTATGTGCATGGCTTCTTAGAGTTATGCTTCCTGTAGGTCCTATGTATGCAGAGTAGAAGGTAAATGATGTGTCTGATTCAGAATTATTCGCCGTAGATAAGGTTGTTTGGACTGATGCTGTTGTTCCAGAGGTCTCCTGCACACCATATAAATGATAATATCCTAAATCCCATGAACCGATTGGTACTGATAGAGACACACTCGCAAGGTTGTACCATGTGCTTGCACTTGGGCTACCTTGAGTTGCCCCCGTAGTGTCCTTAGCAAATACCGACCATTTTAAAGGTTCAAGCGGGAATGAATACGGAGCTTTCATGTGAGAGTAATATGCCGCAGTGATAGCACTATCCTCAAGAGGATATGCGGCAGTCCCCGTACTAGGATTTATCTCTTGAAGGAAGGAAATTGTGGTGTTAGGGGAAGAATATGTCGGGGTCTTGCTTATTATTCCACAAACCAAGTTTCCCGCATTGGTCATCATCACTCTCATACCATCGGAGAATACACCTGTATAATCGCCTGAAATGGTAACAACCGCAGTCGGGTCATCAATTGAACTATACGTTAGTGTTGCTGGGAAGGGAATCCATGCACCACTTGCTGATTGCAAATTAGTTCCATTTCCAAATAAGTAGCCACTTATATCAGTGGTTGTACTTGTAGACAAGTTTGGGTCTGGTAGTCCCTGTGAGTATAAGTCCCATTTATTAGCAGCTAAGTCAGTCGCAAACGTTCCTGAAGTATGTGCAACCCTACAGGTGTATGTACTACCACCTTCCTCAACTTGGTCTCGTACAGCGTAACCAGTGGAAGTAGCCCATGGCCCTTTGAATCTATAATTGATTACTTTTTTAATAACATTGTTTGCACTCATAATTGTTTGTGTATAATCTTATGAATAGTAGGTAAAGCGTACACCCTCTCCTGATACTGTGGAATCTATGTATACGTCAGCCAAATCGTCTATCTCTAATGTGTATATATCACCAGCTTCTAGCAATATCCCAGTCCCAGTAGCTTCTGTAGCGTCTACTCCACTACCACCAACAGCTATCAAACCTGTATTATCTGTTTGAGCTTGAATATCGACCTTTTTACAAGCTGTAGAAGCAGCTAAGGCTACGTCTGTTCCAGCTGTTGTTACAACTTTAACTCCATGACCTATCCCTGTTATATCGTGTCCAACTTTACCTATTATAGCCGTACCCGCCGCTAAGGCTGGTAGACTCAATACATCTACGTCTCCAATGTCCACTCCACTGTTTGCTGTAAGTTTACCTATTCCCGCTGTTCCTGCTGCTAATCCAATTGTTTGTGAAGCTGCTATATTAACAGTTCCAATAACCTTAGTAGTTTCTGCCGCCAACGTAGCTTGTGTAGCAAACGTACCAGCATTGGTAACTGCTCTTGAAGCAGGGTTTTGTTCCATATATGAGATCTGTTTGAGTACCTGCATCGCTGTAACTGCTGTTGTGTCTGTTGCTGTTGATTTCGCATCCGTTTTAGCACCTATTGTTACTATTGAACCATCTACATAGGTATTAATTGCCGCCTTACTTGCTACTGCTGCTTGGTCTGTTGCTATTGTAACTCTTTGCGAACCTGTGCCTGTGTTCCCTGCACCCATCAAAGGTGTTACACCATTGATTTGAGCATTATTTACACTCTGGTTGGCTGTTAATTTCCCTATATCTACGCCAGTGTTTGCCCCCAATGTAACACTACCATCAACTGTAATTGCGTTTCCTCCGTCTTGAATGTTCACTGCTGCTGCACCCGCTGCGTTATTGATTGTTACGTCCCCAATATCTATTCCAGTAACCATCTTTGCATTCATAGCTGCTAGGGTTGTTTGTGTAGCAAAATCTTTTCCCGCTATAGTTCCTGTATCAGCGTCTATTGTAGTCAATAGCCCTTCTATACCATCAACATTGTCAATTATAGTATCTTGTTTTGCACTCGTTGCAAACCCTGTAATGGCTGCAGGTGGGGTGAGTGTCGTTACTGTTGCAGCTGGTAATATAACGGGTACTGAAGCTGCTGCTAACGCTTGACCAAGAGCTGGTATATTATCTGTCTTGGCTTTGATCGCTGCAAGATTACCACCAGCTTCAAGTGCAAGGGTAGAGGTATTTAGATTCGTTCCTGCATTTGCCGTTACAGTTCCAGTTACAGAAGGTAGAGTTAGTACATCAACCTGCATTTCTGTACCCGCCACTGCACCTGCAATGGTTGTAATCCCTGCATTTGTTACTGCTACAGTACCATCTACCGTTAAAGCACCACCATTATCTGTTACAGGAATTGCGTCTATGTGTTTTACATATAATTCTCCTTTGTTAGTTCCCCTAGCAGAAAGATTATCCCCATCGGTTGTAGTTACTGCGTCTGGAGTATCGGCTCTAATAAGATTTATTGCTGTTCCTGTTGGATTTGCTGCTGCCGCGTCATCTTCTACATATTGAACACCGCCACCACCTGGTATATCTCCAATTGCAGTTATGATATCATCTTGCTTTGCTGACGTAGCTAATCCAGTCGTATCAACAGAGGCGTTTACGTCTAGTTTGTTCCCTGTTACCGTTACTGCATTCCCCGCTCCATCAGATATCTGTGTTTTCTGGCTTGCGTCTGTCTGGTTTGCTGCAATATCATCTAATACTGCGTTATCAGTAGCTGAAAGATTAGCTGTAACCGTTCCACTAATAGGCTGTGTAACCTGCCAGAATGTGCCTGTTACTGCTGTAGTTGGAGCTGACAAGACTTCCACCTGCAAATTCCCTGATGAGTCTGTAGATAAGGCTTGTGGGTTCGTACCATCGCTTCCAAGCACCAATAACCCCTTTGAAGGTGTACCAGCACCATCTGTATAAACCGTGTCATCTAGGAGAGCTGTAGAGGTTGCTATATTTCCTGTGTCCCCATCGATAGTTGTTAGTAATCCTTCTATGCCGTCTACTGAACCCTCAATTCCGTCTACATGAGTAATAATTGTGTCCTGTTTTGCACTTGTTGCGAAGCCTGTAATAGCTGCTGGTGGGGTGAGTGTCGTTACTGTTGCAGCTGGGAGTATTACTGGAACACTAGCGGCTGCAAGAGCCTGTCCTAAGGCTGGGATATTGTCAGTCTTTGCTTTTATTGCTGCAAGGTTTCCTCCTGCTTCTAATGCTAGTGCCGAAGTGTTCAGATTCGTGCCAGCATTAGCCGTTACCCCACCGTCAACAGTGATTGAATTTCCACCATCTTGGATATTTACAGCACTTGCTCCCGTGGAGTTGTTCACTGTTACATTAGCGACTTCCAAATCTACTTGTATAGCACCACCTGAGTCTGTCTTGATTATTCTCTTTGTAGTGCCACCATCATCAGAACCGTATACTGCTACAGCATCCGATGTTTGAACTAAATCTCTTACATCTAAATTAGTTGCTTGTACTGTAGTTGTTGGCATGGTTAAGACATCTACCTGCATTTCATTTCCGCTTATAGCATTGTCTATCAATTCCACTGCGGTTTTAATTGTACTACTATTAGTCTCAGTTATTGCTCCTGAAGTTACTGTTACATCATTGTTAGCACCCAAGTCTGCCGTTACACTTCCTGTTACAGTTACATCGTTGTTAGCTCCTAAGTTTACAACTAAACCACCTGCTGTAGCTAGAGAACCCTTAATAGCTTCTGTATCTGAAGCTATATCATCGAGAACTGCGTTGTCGGTTGCAGATAGATTAGCTGTTACTGTACCGTCCACCGTTGTGGTTTCAACTCCATCATCATAGAGAATCATTAACTCATCAGTATCACCCATGGAGGTTGTATCGTATGTGAGGGTTAGGGTATTTGTATCAAACGTTCCACCTAACAATGGGTCATTGAACTGATAAACAATTATGTTATCCACTACGTTGGTTATTACGGAGAATCCTTCAATATCCAAAGCACCTGAAAAGGTGATAGTTTTTGCACTAGCGTCGAATGTATATGTTGTTATCCTTTTCTTTCCCATTTTATTATTATTAAACTTATAATGCTGCGGACATTGCTATGGCGAAATTCCTAGAGGCCTTCTCAGTATCTAACTCTATTATAGCGTCTTGTACATTTACAGAACTTATATCTCCACCTGGTGCAAATGTTACATCGCTAGCAGCGGGATTAGTCCCGCTCTCTGGTTTATCCTCTAGCACATACTCACTTGTTGCTGTTCTGTATACGAGTATCTTCCCGTCTATTGGGTCTGTTTCAGTTACATCAAAGCCTTGTATTTTTGTAGCATTCCCCAACAACCCTGTTGTGTCTGTCAACTCACTTACATCCGCGGGAATTTCGCTTTTAAGGGCTATGCTAGACTTATCTGCTGAGTATACAGGGTCAGTCTCGGAGGTAAGATAACTCCCTGCTGGTTGGAATCCTGTATGTCCAGAATTCACATAATCTAGCTCAGTTAAATCACTATGTGCTGTAGTACCAGTTCCACCTGTAGAGTTTATTTTAACTTTATCCCCATCCTTCTGAATGGTTACGTTTGTACCAGCTTTTAATTTGTCCAACAAGTAACCATTTTCATCATCAGAATCAACTTTAACCTTTCCATCTGGCCCTCTACCACCACCTTGTACAACAACTTTAGGTATTCTCTTTTTAATCTCCTTATCAAAATTCTTAATAGCCCTTATGTCTAGTTTCTTTTTATCTTCTGTGATTGATTCTAGTTTATTGACTATCTCCTCGGGTTCTATCTCAGTCCCATCTTTACCGTCTTTCCCATCAAAGTAATCTACTCCTTTCTTGGGCGTGTAGGCGTCTATGCCGTCCCGATAATCCTTACCTTTAACAGGGGTAACTTCTTTTTTAATCAGTTCAATCTCTTTCTTTACAAGATAATCTACTCCCTTTTTAGGAGCAATTTCTTTCTTAACCTTAACCAATTCCTCTTTAGTTAAATAATCCTTTCCCCTTACTGGTGTTACCTCTTTCTTAACTTCTTCTATTTCATCAGGAGTATAGTAATCCATTCCCTTAATAGGAATATATCCTTTGTCCATGGTCTTCTGTATTCCCCTCTCCGATATACTCTTTTGAATCCCCAACCATGACTTTGGTATGACAGACTGTAATACACACCTATCGTTAGGGTGTAATGGTAATAATCCTTCGGCCTCTCTGAATGTGTATTCTTTTTGTGCAGCCATTAAACACAGTTCACAAGCGTCTACTGCTGTGCTTATTCTGTATTTCATTATTCCTAACACATGAGTTTGCTGTCTTATAGCCTCATTGGCAGCATAATTGGTTTCTGTCCTTGCTATCTTGATAGCCCTATCTTTATCCATACCAAGTACGTCCTGTATAGCATTGGTCATCTGGTCTATTGTAGCCCCACTCTCTATCCCTGCGCTTATAATTGTAGGGACTTTCTGCATTGTGGTATCGTACAACTCACCTGCCAACCATTCCTTTCTATCATCTAATACCTGGTTGTATACTTTCATATCGTACTGGATATCAAATGACAGATTCATAGCTCCAAGTATTGCGTTGGTCATGCTTTGGCTACCTACTTCAGTCGCCAGAGTATTGAATGAATATCCTACAGCATTCTGCATAGGCGTTAGTAAAGTTGTGTTGTCTATTAGGAAATCGTCTACTACAATCAATGCCCCAAGTTCTTTGGTGAGTTCTGATTCAGTTGGAACAAGCATTTTTTCATCACTCTTCCTAACCTCTTGATTCTGGTGAGTAAAATCGCTAATAATTCCAACAGCCCATTGAAAAACAGGGTAATTCCATTTAGAGAATGAACTGATGACCTTTCTAGTCATTCTCTCTTCGGCCTTATCCATTGTAGATTTAATTTCTAATGGATATTGCTCTCCATTTTGTATATGCTCGTTTTTATCTTCCATTATCTCCTTATCCTATGCTTGGCTAAAATATCATTCACCGTAGCAGGTTTCTTGATAGGGTCTAATCCATCTCTTTCTCTTAGTTCATCTACAGTCCTTAGCCCATTCTTAATCTGTATCTCGTCAATCTCTGCTCTCTGTTTCTCATCCATCTCGACATCTGAATCCCATACGAATTCTATCTCGTTAAACCTTTCATCGACGGTCTCCGCTAAATCTCCTATCAGGTCATTATTAAATTCTTCACTTATTACTCTGAGTACGTTGTCTATACCCTCAGATGTGATTCCTTTCTGCTCTTCTGCAGTTGATCGGTTGCTATTCATCGTCAAACCTATTTCCTCTGGTGATATTTCAAACTCGGAACATACTATTCTGGTTAACCATAGATTCAATTCATAGAACTGCATATCTTGATTGGTAGGTCTCAGTAGCTTGATATCTGCCTTTTCTGCGTTTGTAAATGGAGATTTCCAATTACCTTTGCTTAACTGGTTATTGAATGCCACACTAAATCTATTCAGTTCATCTATTGGGACTCCTGCAAGGTTAGCCCAAAATGGAGGCACTTTCTCAGAGTCAAAGTAATCTGCGTTGTACATCATACCCTGAAGTGAGGTCATTACCGTGCTTATAACATTCTCTATCGGAGAGTTACCATAACCTAATCTGCCAGCTTCACCACTAGGATTCATAACAAATATCAACATATCCTTGTCTTCTAGTTCTGCAATAGGTTCTACTGTATCTTGAAAGAACTGGTAGTATGCAGGCTCTTGGAATAATCCGTATTCATCTATGTTTGGATAAATAGTACTACCATCTACCTGGTGTAATTCAACAACCTCTCCCTTAACGTTTCTTACTTTTTCAATACAACCTCTATCCAATGCAAGAATATCTTCAACTATCTTTGATACTAGAGTTCTAAAGGTATCATCATTGTTATTAGGGAATTCTAATAGTTTAGTAACGTAACTAACAAAAGGCTTTAATGATTCATGCTTATCAGAATCTTTAGCTCTTATAAACCATGGTGTCTTTGTTACTCTATGCTTTACCCTGTCGATTACAACTCTTACAACATCGTTATTCCTACTCAGGTTTCTAAGGCTTGAATAAGGTATTCCTGGTTTTCTTCTGGACTTCTTACCGTCCTTACCTTTTATGACTGACGCTCTGCCAGTAAATTGGTCTGCAAGAGAGATTTTACTTGATAATTCTTTTGTCTTTTTATCTTCAGCCACTATAGTATAAAGCCAAATTTATTTTTACAAGAAGGGGCGTATGCCATTACAACAGCATCGGAATAGTCTGGACTTCTTCCAATCTTACGCTTTACTTGTTCCTTCTCTAATAATATTATCATTTTGTCATTTATCTCATACTCGTGTGCCGTAAAGTCTCTAAACAACTCTTCCCTGAATGGGCAATCCTTATGTATAAAGATTTCTCCCTTCTGTATACCCACTCTAAACTGCCAGTATGAATAAGTTCTTAGATTCTTGTAGTCTGTGAATTCCTCCTTACTTTCCACCCCTTCTCCTCCCTTATATGAGTTCACATACCAACCCTGTCTTCTCATAGCGTCTACAACGCCCCCACCGACCCCTACAGCATCTATTTCTATGTCTTCATACCCAACACCCCATTGTGAATAAAACTGTATTAGCTTCTGTGCTATCGCCCCAGAGATATCTACATTGCCCATTATGGGTACATCAATCTTTTCAAGCCATACTAGAGTATTCCCGACCCATACACTGGCTACAGTACTATCTCCACCCTCCCTAGCTACGTCTACCGCCCCTTTCTTCTTCTCGGCTGGATTATAGTTGTTTACTATCTGATTCTCTAACCATTGTGTTAATACTAATTGATTAGACACTACCTCGTAGTCCCAGTTTCCGTAGAGTAATCTTTGTTTCATTGATTCATCGTCTAACTCTTGCAGGGCTTTGACATACTCTTTGGATATCCTAGGATTGTCCGTTACTAATGCAGGTAAGAAGAATCTTCCTTCTTTTAATGGCTCTCCTTTAGAGTGAGGCTTCCAGAATTCATCATAAAGATAGTTCTTTCCAGGATTACACGTCTCCAATAGTTTAGGAATGAGATGAAACTCCTCTAGTTTGTATCTGATTCTAGTCTTCATGGTGTCTCTCACCTTCTTTTGAATCTCTTGAGCTTCATCAATGAATCCTCCTGTATATTCCATTGAACCTAAATAATCACATTCAGGGTCGGAGGGTATGTAAGGAAGCTCTTTAAGTACTATCATTGAATCGTTGGCAAACTCTATTCTTGAATCTATTATTTTATACTTGAAATCAATCGCTGAGGTAAGGCCAAACTTTGTTTTCATTACTTCAAGTAGGGTAAGCAGAGAACTTTCTCTGATATCTTTATTAACCTCTCTTGATAGAAACCACCTTGACCCAGGATAGGTTATTGCTGATTGAGTTAGCCATATACAACCAAGGTAAGACTTACCTCCGCCAGCTCCTCCACCATACAATAATTCTGTAATGTTATTATCTGGTTTAGTTAGAATCTGGAGAGCCTGCTTCTGTTTCGGGTTGATTTTTATCTTCTTCGTCTCCATCTTCTTCAAATACAAATTTAATATTCTTCAAGGGTGTTTTCAAATTCAAGTCTATCTTATTCTGTATTCTTGTCTTGAGTGCATTATACTCTTTGATCGCACCGAGCTTAGTATTAAGCTCTGCATTCTGCTCAATTAAGAAAGCTAGTTCTTTGTCTACTCTTGCGTTATTTAATATTCCTATCTCCATCAATTCATCGAGACGAGCTAATATCTTAGTGTTTCTTAGTAGTTTTGAAGCATTGACCATAGCAGTCTGATATGAACCTTTTTTATTAATATCCAGGTCGTATGCTTCTATGTATGCTTGTGTCCCGTTACCAAAGAACTCTCTATCTGTAGCATAAAGTTGACAAAATAGTTCCTGCTCAGGGTTAAGTTCTGTCTTTCTTGTTATTGGTGTTAAATCTGATTCATTTACTTCACTCATTATATTTCGCTATCTAATTTACTTTTATAATGTTCTATAATCTTTTCATACTCTTTCTTATAGAATTCAACAAACTCTTCTTTAGTAGGCTCTCTCTTTAGTGTCTGCCTACAGTAGCAATATAATACGTCTCTTAATCTTCTACTTGGAGACTTGTAGGTTAGTGTATCATTCTCTGGTAGATTCTTTAGTATTTCATCTATATCTATATCAACATCATTGCCTACAGTGGAATCAGTAAGAACAACAACTGCCACGTTTCCTCTAGCTCTATCTATCTCAGCAATATCATTACTTGTAAGTTCAAGAAGGGAATCACACTTGATCGAGACTGAACCGTCTGCACGTCTTCCATAGTTCTTCAATTCTGACTGTATTACCTTCATTTTAATACTAACTAAATTATATTCTCTTGTATAACATGTGAACCTGTATCTACCTCATTTACTGCTCTATTAAATTCATCTATCTCGGCCTCAACGTAATCTTGTAGGTGGGTATATTTCAAGTGCATAAATACTGTTATCGTTTGCATTTGCATAGTGCTGATTAGTGGTTTGCCATTCTCCTTATCATACCACTCGTTACAGTCTAAAAGTATATCGACTACATCCTTGTGTTCCTCGGATATCTTCTCTAGTAGTCTTTCCACAAATACTTCTCTTTTAGGTAGAGTATTATACTTATACTTTTTAGCCATGCTCCAGCAGTAAAGCTTATTTAGTTTTCCTACCCCTTTTTGCTTTTGTAGATGGGGCAATATCTACTTTAGTATCTATAACCTCAATATCTTTTGGTTCTATTTTAGTCGCTACAACCTCCTCAAGGTCTGTCGCCTTGCCTCCTGATTTAACATATCGGCCAGTTAGATTCTGAATAGCTTTAAGAACATGAAGTGTTTGTAGTTTAACATACTTGGAAGCCCTATCTTCTGGAGATAATCCCATGAGCCTTCTGAACTCTGACTTGTGCTCCATAACTCTTGCTTTTATTTGCCCTAATTTATCCATAGTTGTATGTATAATATTATTACTTATATTCTATCACTTAGTCAATCTGGTCATTTACCATAAGAGATACCAATGCTTTTAGATCGTGCTTAGGTGTCCAGTTAAGTTCTGTATTAGCCTTCTTAGCGTCCCCAAGCAATAATTCAACATCATGTGGTCTGTAAAACTCTTCAGATATCTCTATAACTCTCTTGCCTGTGTTTACGTCTATTGCTCTTTCCTTCAATCCTTCTCCTCTCCACTCTAAAGTAACTCCAACTTCTTTGAATGCCATTTCAATAAAATCTTTAATGTAACATGTCTTACCAGTAGCAATAACATAAGTATCAGCCTTGGGCTGTTGTAACATCAACCACATAGCCTCCACATAATCTCCTGCAAATCCGAAATCTCTCCTTGAGTGAATATTGCCTAGTTGTAATGGCTTCTCTGGTCTCTTTGGAACTGTGAAGCAAGTATCACCCTGATACTCTCTAACATAGTTGGTAATCTTCTTGGTTACGAATTCATCTCCTCGAAGTGGTGATTCATGATTGAAAAGTATACCAGCACAAGCAAATATGCCATAGCTACTCCTGTAAGTTTCTACCATTGTATGAGCTAACAACTTAGCACATCCGTAAGGGCTTACTGGATTGAATGGGGTGTTTTCACTTTGTGGGGTTTCTTTAACATCTCCAAACATTTCGCTCGTAGAAGCCTGGTAGAATTTAGTATGGGGTGAATACATTCTAATAGCCTCAAGCATTTTACACACTGACAATCCATTAACTTCTATTGTGTATATAGGATTCTTGAATGAAGTTCCTACAAAACTCTGTGCTGCTAGGTTATAGAACTCATCAAACTGATACTTTCTAATTATATCTACTATATTTGAATCCTCTAGTAATTCAAAGTCTACTATTTCAATCTTATCTAGTATTCCCATCTTCTTCAGTCTACTGAATGACCTCTCTGCGTTTCTTCTTTGTCCGCCAACTACCTTATATCCCTTTTCTAATAGGAATTTAGCAAGATATGCGGCATCCTGGCCTGGTAAGCCCGATATAAATGCTGTCTTTTGCTCCATTTTAGTTAAAAATAAAATTAAATCTTTTCTAACTTACTCATCGCGTTATCTATCTCTCGCCAGAACTTAACCTCTGACTGAAGATGGTTTTTGACCTCGTTGTAATCAGTATAATCCCAATCATAGGACATTGCACCAACATTCTCGTTCAAATCTAATTTACATCCACAAAGATAAGCTTCCATAACTGTCCTACCAAAAGCCTCGTGGTCTGGATGTGAAAAGAATATCTCACTTTTTCTATACAAGTCTGCTAGTTCTTCGCCGTGTCTCTCACCTATAAACTCAATATTCGGTGCATTTTTGGTTTCCATACTGTCAAAGCTCACTACTCTAATCTTCTTTTGTGGGTTTTGTACCGCATATTCTACAAGCCTATCAAATCCTTTATGTGGGGCTAGTGTACCCACCCATATCACAGAATTCTCTTCTTTTACCGCTCCAGTCTTGTTAAATATATCTGAATCTATAGGAGACGGTATGCAAACTCCCTGAACTACTCTCTTCATGTTTATCCCTACCTTTTCCTGATGCCATGGGCTTAGGAATATATTCTGTATAGTTCCATCAAATACCTCTGGTCTCTCTATACTGCACCATATATCATGGTCATATCTGATAGTTGGTATTCTTTCCATTAACTTCTTAATGTCTTCTATATTGAACGTGGTGATATTATTGGTTATAAGCAAATCAACATTCATTTTCATATCCAAGTCCTTGGCTGTGTACTCGATTATCTCATGGCCTAGTTCTCTACCGTAGTTGATCATTCGTGCATTGGTCTGTTGTGCTCCTCCTAAATGTTCTTTGATTGTGTAGTCTGCTATCCAAGCTATACGCATTATTTGATTCCTTTCATACCCAAGTTTATATAGCCATGACTTACGCCTCTTGGCATTCTAGCTGATTCTACTTTGTTAAATCCTGCATTCTCTAAACACTCCTTAAGGTGTTTCTTATTGAAAGCTGCTCTATGAAAATCAGTATCATTATTGCCGTATGTGAATATTCTACCAACAAACCAAAGGAATGGGTTCTTATCAGGATTAAATCTATACCATTCATCAGGGATTATTTCTTTTTGATATGCACTTATAATCTTATCAATATCTGGTACAAACACTTCCAATACTCCGCCGACCTTTGATATTCTGCGAATTTCTTTTAATACATCTATGGTCTTATACCATGCTATATGCTCTAGGATATGGCTCATATAGATCAAATCGTAGGTATTATCTTCTATCGTGGTTAATGGTTGGGAAATATCGGCGACTATATCAACGTTAATCCCCTCTAGTATGTCTAGTGTTTCCCAACTCTCATCAAGCCTTTTGTTATCGCATCCTATTTCTAGTTTACGCATTAGAATTCCTCTATACAGATTATGTCTTTTACACACATTTTCCTCATTATATCAGCTTGTTCTTTTGAGCTTTCTATAAATACGGAAGCCTCTGAGTTATTAAACTCTAGCCCTTTCATCACGCCCATATTATCCTGTCTTCTCTCTTGTGGGGTAGTATAATTAGCCATTTTCAAGAATCCGTATTTAACTCCGTATCTTGCAAGGGTCTTCTCCGTTACCTCCCTATATTTTTCCAGCCTGCCTGTTACAATCCCCATGACTGGCACAGTTGGTATATACAATGGTGTAGGGTTGCCCAGATAGGCTTCGTAGGCCTCTGTATCGTCTTCTAATGGTGGTTCTTTAAATATTAGACCATCTATATCCAAGATACAATTTGGGAGGTTCTCGTTGTGTTGGAAGTTCCATTCAAACATTCTCGGCGAGAGGATATCTTTGAATATATAATCAACTAAATCATGGTTACTATCGAACCCATATACTGCTCCTGTCTTAAATACAAAGTCCATGTTACCCATTTCATTCCTCATTCTTTCCATTGCTCTCCCTGAGCTTATACTGTCGTCAATTATTAACACTCTGTTGACTTCTTTAATACTAACTTTACTATCAATATACACCGATCCATTGTACTCAAGTAGCTGATTAAAAGTAAGAAATGGTTTGTTCCAATGCAAGGCCAGTATTGTGGCGGGTATTATTCCACTTCTTTCAACACCTACAATAACATCAAAATCATTTGGGAGTTCTTTTGACCACTCTATAACATCTTTCTTTAACTGATTGTAAGTTATGAAATTCATGGGGCTTTTCATTATTTAAATTTATAACTAATCCTATTCCATGTCAAATATCTATGAGCTACTGTTGATCTAAAACTTAATTACTCTCCTTACTTAATAATCTCTCTATTTTACCCACTATAGCCTAATATTCTTCTGCCTCTTCTGGCTCTTGGGTAGTAGTTTCTCCTGTGGAAAATCTCCTGTCTGTGATGTGGGGAAGTCCCCTGTCACCTCTGGTTGCTTCTCTGGTTTCAACAATTTACTTAGTGAAGATAATCCGTTTTTCTTGAGATGTTCGTGCAATTCTTCATCACCTTTTAATCCCGTATCAACACCATAAGCCTTTTCTATCTTTCTTATCATGCTGTTAGCTTCTTTAACCCCAATCTTCCCCTCTGGTTGCTTCGGGGATTGGTTGTATGCTTCTACGAGTTCATTTATCTTGTCTACTATCTCAACACACCTGTCCAATAATAATATTTCACCAATCTGGAAATCTCCTTCTCCTAGTCTTTCTAACTTCCCTATCTTCTTAATCTCTTTCATAGGTTATTCCTTTACTTTTAATTTAGATTCTACCTTCTTTTCTGCTAATTCAACCGTTCCATTCATAACTACCATCATATAATGGATAAGCTCTCCATTAAATATAAGAGCTTTACTTCTCTCTTTGCATTCTCCTTTTGGAAAATATTTATCCATAAGGATTGAGGAATAATCAACAATATATGTATATTCATTATGGAACTTATCATATATTTCCCTTGTTGTGTTGTCTTTCTTCATAGTCTTCTTGCTTATATTAAATAGACTTAACCTATTCGCCAGAGCCATAGCCAGAGCCATAGCCATAGCCAGAGCCATCGCCATAGCCATAGCCAGAGCCAGAGCCATAGCCATAGCCAGAGCCATAGCCATAGCCAGAGCCAGAGCCATAGCCAGAGCCATCGCCAGAGCCATAGCCAGAGCCATTGCCATCGCCAGAGCCATAGCCAGAGCCATTGCCATAGCCAGAGCCATCGCCATAGCCAGAGCCATTGCCATAGCCAGAGCCATAGCCAGAGCCATAGCCAGAGCCATTGCCATAGCCAGAGCCATCGCCATAGCCATAGCCAGAGCCATTGCCATAGCCAGAGCCATAGCCAGAGCCATTGCCATAGCCAGAGCCATCGCCAGAGCCATCTGTCCTGTTATTTAATATATTCTGTAACCCTGTTATTAGTTGCTCCATATTTTTACGGAACTTAAATTATCTTGAGCTTCCTTTGTGCATTTCAAGATTGCAATAACTCCCTTTAGTTTAATCTCTGCGACCTCTTGAGTGAGCTTACAATCATTTGGTTTATTTACACCTTCATTCGCCATCTGCAACAAACTCGCTGCCCCACTCCAATACCAGACATTTCTAGCATTAGCCAAAATGCACTCGTCTTTCTTCTCTTCTTTTAGGTAACCAAAGTAAACCCCCGCACTGTATGTCCTCACTATTACAAAAGGCATACCATCTAAACTCTCCGCTACTGTCTTAACCTCACCTTTAGGGACATATTCTATGCCACCTATCATTACGGACTGTGTTTTCTCTTTCATATAAATAAAACTAAATATTAAAACTTAAATAGACCAACTAACCAACTAAACCTTTTTATCTCGTATGAATTCCTTCACTATTGCCTCACCAAACTGTGTATACATCCAACTGCTCTCTCCTTCGGTATATAATCCGTGTGGGATATAGAAATGGAATAATTCCTCAATTTTCTTTTTAGTTTCTATCTTCTCTGCTTCAGCCCCCTCTTTCCTAGCTTGAGATACTAACTCTAATGTTTTTAATCTTTCAATAACATCATTTGGAGTATGTCCATCCCATTCGGGTGCATTTTCTAGCTCCTCACATTTGAACGAGTCCCACAATCTCATAGGAATATGATATGTAATCTGCTTCCCTTTTTCTTTATTTATTCCTGCTATGAACCACCCATCAAACATTGTTCCGTCAGAATGTTTCTTTGACTTCCATTGTACTAATTGTGCAAACAATAAGTGTCTGTGTTCATATAACTCATTAAAAGTATGATAGCCGTCAGAAGTTTCTCCTATTTCTTTCTCCCCAGTAGGGAGTGTTTCATCTGATATAACTGGTTGTTCTGTTTCAAACACATCAAATTCTGCATTACAACTCTCGCAGGGGTGTTTATCTGGGCTTATCTTACAATTCCATGTAAGCCCATCTATAAAGGTATATCCTTCTTCT
>Ga0209318_1000509_pt1 | contig 37444 bp, 42 predicted proteins | sample RifGroE1_FD_183999 | JGI IMG/M metagenome (GOLD analysis project Ga0209318, IMG submission 183999) | Groundwater microbial communities from Rifle, Colorado, USA - Groundwater E1 (SPAdes) (version 2) | ecosystem: Environmental > Aquatic > Deep subsurface > Groundwater | place: Rifle, Colorado... | reverse complement strand
CTCCAGATAAGCTGATTTTTCAAACTGACGAAAAAACAGAAGGAACTTTCTCGGTTTGGCGATTGAACAAAGCTGGAGTGAAAGTTTATGTGGCGACGCCAAAAGATTCGAAAGGCACAAATGATTATAATCTTATTTCAGTTGATACAAAAACTTTGCAAAAAGAAAATATCGCTTCGCTTGGTGCGATCAATTCTAGATTATTCTTGAATAGCGACGAAACGAAGATAATGGTCATTGAGTCGAGAGAAAGAATCGATAGTGGTTATCATTACAGAGATTTTTATGCAAAGACAGTAGATTTAACCAGTAAAAAAGTTGGGGAAAAGTTAATTTATCAAGGGACAAAAAACGAAGAGTGGTTTTCGGCAGATTTTCTTACAGCTGGTCCTAAGTTGCTTAAAGCTGCAGGCAGTTCTAAAGAGGGCGATGTGTATACCTTGAAGACAGTTGATTTAGCAAACCAGGAGATAAGTACCCCCTATACAATCAAAGGTATTGGCCAAGTTGTTTTTCCGATTCAATGGTCACCGGATGGGATGAAGTTGTTGTTTGGTGTTGCGGAATACGGTGATAAAAATACACTCCCGAAAGATCAAGGTATTGTTGAATATGATTACAATACAGGGAAATCGCAGCAGATTATTACGACAGAAATGAAAAATGGCCAAGACTCAAATAACCGTGCCTTTATTGTGAATAACTCGTTTGATGGGAGTTCATTCATCTACTTTATGGGTCAAAAACTTTATTACTATGATATCGCTGGTAAGAAACAGTATGAAATTGGACAAGGCATGACTCAGAGTAGTTTAATATCGTCGTTCAGATTTGTTAAATAAAAATTAGGGAGAAAGAAATGGATCAAAAAACTAGACCCGTCGTATCCAGATGGCTTTGGATAATTCTTGCTATCATTGTAGTTTTGGCTGCTGGATTTTTCAGTTGGTATTATTTATCGGGCCCAGGTAAAAAGGTGACCGCAACCACGGCATCTGCTACTGCAACTGTGGAGACGGCAGCTCCGGATCAACTGCTGGCGGGTTATTCTAAGTATTCCAATGATACTTATGGTTTTAATTTTCAGTATCCTGAAACGTGGACGAGTACTAAATCTGAAACAAACACCGAATCATCTCAAGGAAAAATTGCTAAGGATTTAGTGTTTAAGGTGCGATACTACGATCCTAATGCAGTCAAAAAAGAGGGTCCAAATCCTCCAGACGATGTTTACATGCGAGTCTACAAAAAGAATTCAGACTTTACAAATTTAAATGCTTGGCTGGTAAGTACTTTTAAATTACCAAATACTGAATTAGAGGATTACCAAGTAGGATCCGAAATAAGTCTTGGAGGATTGAAAGGGTATTACTCCTCAATTGGTTGTTGTGCAGGAGTCGATCGAAACTATGTTGTTGAAAAAGGTAACTATATTTACAGCTTAGGTTCAAGTCATTTCGATTCTAGTATCACGGATAAGGATATGCCGGCGACCTTTCAGAAGATTGCCCCGACTGTTAAAATTACAACCGCTTCTGCTGCCGCCGACTGGAAAACTTATAATAATAGTACTTATGGTTTTCAATTGACATTTACGGATTCATGGAAAAATTACGCTATTGAGGAAATGGCCACAGGTAGTTCAGGCGGTTCGGCTGGATACATCATTGCTGTACCGTCAACAAATAATAAGGATGTGATGTCTATCATTATCTACACTCCAGATGCTTATGCAAAAGCTGTAGCGGCCGCTGATCCAGCTCCAGGTAAAGTTATAGGTCAAACGCCTAAATATGTTTATACTTATATACCAAGCAATGGTCTTAATGGCGAGCCGGATAGCACATTCTACAGCACTTATATCCCAAATTTGGTAAAAACATTTAAGGCATTGTAATTGCAATAATTTAAACCCAGAAATACGCCCGAAAATATAGGGCGTATTTTTGATATAAGGGGCGATTGACTTTTGTTATATAGAATGTTACATTAGTTGTGGGAGAAAAATATGAAAAAAACAATAGCCAAGTTAGAAATTTCTGTTGAAATTTTGAACTTGCCGCGGAAATTTTTAAGGGAAACTTTATGAGAAAAATTATAAATATTAATGAATTGCAATCACAGATTTCTAAAATAATCAAAGATGTTCAGGATGGTAACACTTATGAAGTTATGCGCTATTCAGAGCCGGTCGCGGTAGTTTTGGGTTATGAAGATTATCTTAAGTTAAAAGGCGAATGCCACAGGTGCATCGCCGATTTAAGAAAGATCGCACAGAAAGCGGGGGAATAATGTCCTTGGATAAGCAAGTTTATTTAGACTATGCAGCGACTTCTCCTGTCAAAAAAGAAGTTTTAGATGCGATGTTGCCATATTTAACGGAAAAATTCGGCAATCCTTCAAGCTTGCATTCCTGGGGACAGGAATCACGTCAAGCTGTTGATGATTCCAGACGCTTAATCGCTAAATTTTTGAACGTCAAAGAAAAGGAGATTATTTTTACTTCGGGCGGGACTGAGTCGGACAACATGGCCATTCGCGGCATCATTATCGGTTTGGGCGCGAGATTAAAGAAAGAAGCTGCGCCAATGCATATAATCACTTCTCAGATTGAGCATCATGCGGTTTTGCGCACTTGTCAGTATTTAGAAAAAAACGGTTTAGCCGAAGTCACCTATTTAAAGCCAAATCTTGACGGTATTATCGATCAAAATAAGGTTAAGGAAGCGATCAAGGAAAATACGGCTTTAGTTTCAATAATGTATGTGAATAATGAAATCGGCGCCGTTCAGCCAATTCGCGAAATCGGCAAGATGATTGAATCGGAAAATCGCAAGCGGACAATTCGTGAAACCAGAATTTATTTTCATACCGATGCAGTACAGGCGACTGAATACCAAGAAATGAATGTTGAATATCTGCATGTCGATCTATTGTCCTTTTCGGGACACAAAATCGGTGCGCCGAAAGGTGTCGGTGTTTTATATAAAAAAGAAAATCTCCCTTTTCAGAAAATGATTTTTGGCGGTGAACAAGAAATGAATTTGCGAGCCGGCACGGAAAATGTCGCAGGAATTGCAGCGATTGCTAAAGCAATTGAAATTTTGCAAGAAAATAAGGCAGAAAAAGTTGAGGCGGTTAATAAGATGCGAAACTACTTTATCGAAAAAATAGAAAAAGAAATTTCTGATATAGAATTAAACGGTTCAAGGGAGCTTCGAAGCCCGAATAACATTAATTTCTATTTTAAGTATATTGAAGGTGAATCGATTCTATTGAACCTAGACTTAGTCGGTATTGCCGCTTCTTCTGGTTCGGCTTGCACTTCTCAATCGTTGGAGCCATCTCATGTTTTGGTTTCGGTTTACGATAATCCGGAACGCGCTCACGGTTCTATTCGCTTTACGATTGGTGAAAAAACAACCAATGAAGAAATTGATTACTCAGTCGAAAAAATTAAAGAAATCGTCGAAAAACTTCGGGCGATGAGTCCGTTGGTTCCAGAAAAGTAAGAAAGGGAAACATGTCAGATATTTCTAAATTATATTCAGAAAAAGTGATGGATCATTTTCAGCATCCGCACAATATGGGAAAAGTTGAAGACTGCTCCGGTAAAGGGAGAGTGGGAAACCCAGTTTGTGGTGACTTGATGGAACTGCAAATAAAAGTGGAAAAAAGTCCGTCAGCTGATGGAGGCAAGGAAATAATTACCGATGCCAAATTTCAAACTTTCGGTTGTGGCGCTGCCATCGCTACTTCTTCAATGTTAACCGATCTCATAATAGGCAAAACAATCGAGGAAGCAAAGAAAGTTTCTAACCAAGCGATTATTGAGGCGCTGGGAGGATTGCCGCCAGTTAAACGTCATTGTTCTGTTTTAGCTGAAGAAGCACTGGAAAAAGCTATTAACGACTATTTAGAAGTTAAAAAAAAAGGTAGAATTAAGATATAATCTTAATTCGCGGAAATTTTTAAAAATTAAAGACAAAAATTTTTAAAAATTATAAAATGTAGGTAGAATGCCTAATTGGATTGATTTTATTATCATCACGGTTTTTGTTATATACGTCTGGGATGGTTACAGACGGGGTTTTTTAAGGTTGGCTTGGGAATTTGCCGGCCTGCTGTTTGCATTTGCTTTTGCTTTAAAATTTTATCCGAATTTAGAACAATTGTTAAAAGATATTCATTTTTCAGATTCATATACCAGGCCAGTTAGCTTCTTGACCATCTGGTTTTTATCTCAAATGTTTTTCTACATTATCGGCAAATATCTTTCTTACTACACTCCGTCCAAATTGAAAGAGTCGGCGCCAAACCATTATTTCGGTTTGTTTCCAGCGGCGTTAAAGGGAATAGTTTTTATCGCCGTTTTGCTAATTCTTTTTATGATTATGCCGATCTGGGGTGGATTAAAATCAACTATTTCAAAATCGTTAATCGGCGGATATTTAATCCATCAGACGGCAAGAATTGAAGCGCAGGTAGAAACGGTTTTCGCCGGTGTAAATGGAACGGTTGGATACTTAACCTCCAATCCTGTTTTGGATCAAACATCTAAATTGGATTTTACGACAACAGATACAGCTATCGATGGTGACTCTGAAAAGCAAATGTTTGCAATGGTGAATTTGGAAAGGGCCAAAGAAGGTCTAGTGCCTTTAGCGGAAGATATCTTAATTCGAAATGTGGCAAGAGTTAAAAGTCGTGACATGTTAATCAGAGGCTATTTTGCCCACGAATCCCCGACTGGTGAAGTTCTTTTAGATCGACTAAATAACGCACATGTAGAATATATCGCAGCTGCTGAAAACATCGCTTTGGCACCGACGATCGATTTGGCACAAATTGGCTTAATGAATAGTCCAAAGCATAAAGCCAATATTTTAGACCCTAGCTTCACTAAAATGGGAGTGGGGGTGATAGAAACAAAAGATCATGGTATAATGGTGACACAGATTTTTGCGAGGTAGTCATGCTGTGCATGCCGCGGAATTTTCTAGAGGAAAATATAAAAATGATTTTATATGGCAAACCGGTAGCAGAAAAAATTTATGAAACTATGCAAAAGGAAATGGAGGGCTTAAAGGATAGGCCCTTTTTGGCAATCGTTTTAGTCGGAGAAAACCCGGCTAGTTTGGCGTATGTCAAGCTGAAGGAAAAAATCGCAGAAAAATTAAACATTGGTTTTAAGTTATATCACTTGCCTGAATTTTCTTCCCAGGAAAGTGTTGAAAAAATTATTTCCGAATTAAATGAAAATAAATACGTAAACGGTATTGTTGTGCAATTACCGCTCCCAGAGGGGATGGAGACTGAAAAAATAATTGGTTTGATCAATCCCAAGAAAGACACAGATGGTTTCGCTTATCAAGGGATAGGTGAATTTCCGGCTCCGACAGCGCAAGCTATTTTGGATATTTTAAATTTTTATAAAATTGATCTCGAAGGTAAAAAATTTGTAATTATTGGACATGGCCGTTTGGTCGGCCAGCCTTTAGAAAGATTACTTCTGAAGCGACATATTACCGCCAGTATTTGCGACTCTAAAACTACTAACTTGAAAGAAAAAACATTATTAGCGGATATTTTAATTTCAGCCACAGGGGTGCCGGGATTAATCCAACCAGATATGGTGAAACCAGACGCTATCGTAATCGATGCTGGTACCGCAGAAGTTGGCGGAAAAATGGTAGGCGATATTTCGCCCGAGGTCTATGAAAAGGTTGCAAGTTTCACGCCAAATCCAGGAGGAGTCGGACCGGTAACTGTGGCAGAATTATTCAAAAATTTGGTGGATGCTTCAAATGAAAAATAAGCAAAGCTTGTTTTCTAATAAAAATAAGGGAACCTTGTTTTCTGACGAAAAGAAAAAACGTGTAATTGTCGCAATGAGCGGGGGAGTTGATAGTTCAGTTGCTGCCGCTTTATTAAAAAACCAAGGCTATGAAGTCATTGGTATTTTCATGAAATTCTGGACAGAGGATAATGATAAAACTGATCTAGTACGTGAAAATATCTGTTGCTCATTAGATGCGGCGACTGCTGCAAGAGCAGTGGCGCAGAAATTGGGCATCCCCTTTTATGTTGTGAATTTCGCTAATGAATTTAAGAAAGCGGTGGTAGATTATTATATTAAAGAGTACGAAGAGGGCCGTACTCCTAACCCTTGCGTGATTTGCAATCGCGATATTAAGGGTGAGGTTTTGCTAAAAAAAGTTTTAGATTTGGGGGGAGACTACTTAGCCACTGGCCATTATGCTCAGATAAAAAGAAAAGGTGGTATTTGTCATTTTTATCAAGGTTCAGACGAAAAAAAGGATCAATCTTATTTTCTCTGGACACTCACTCAAGAAAAATTGGCTAAAATGTTGTTTCCGGTTGGTAATCTGGCAAAGCCTGAAGTTAGGGATTTAGCTCGAAAAATGAATTTACCGACAGCCGAGCGGCGTGAGTCGCAAGGCATCTGTTTTATTCCTGACCGTAATGTAGCTGACTTTTTGCGTCGCCACGGTAAGAAGCTTGCTAAATCTGGACCGATTTTAGACAAAGAAGGTAATGTTCTCGGTCAACATGACGGATTAATCAATTACACAATCGGTCAAAGAGAGCACCTCGGTTTGGGTGGTCCGGATGCTTACTATGTGTTAGAATTAGATAGCCGCAAAAACGCCTTAGTTGTTGGTGAAGATGTGGATTTGTTCCATAAAAATCTAATTGTTGAAGACGTTAATTGGATCAGCCCAGAATTTGCAAAGAAAGAAAAAGCAGAAGTTGGCGGCAGAATAAGATACGGCCATCCAATTGAAGATTGTGTAACGATAAAGGTTGGCAGCGAATACCAAGTGAGTTTCGTAAAACCCCAACGTGCTATCACTCCTGGTCAGTCAATCGTTTTTTACCACAAGCACGAAATGGTTGGTGGCGGAATAATTAAAAAAATTAATAACCAGAAGGATTAATTTTGAAGAAAAATCTCAGGATTAAACGTATTCAGATAGGGATCGGTATTGCTATTTTCATCGTTGCTGGATTTTTTGGTTATTTAATTGGGCATCAAAATTTAGTTTTTGAAAGAACTCTTAGGCCGAGAATTGTTAATAAAGAACTATATAAACCGAGAGATCTAGATTTCAGCCTTTTTTGGGATACCTGGAACAAAGTGACCGGTAGTTATGTGGGAAATTTCGATTCGCAAAAAATGTTGTACGGCGCGATGAAAGGAATGGTCGGTGCAGTCGGAGATCCCTACACATACTTTATGGATCCAACTGAAACCAAAGCCTTTAGCGACGAACTTTCCGGACAATTTTCTGGCATTGGAGCACAGCTGGATGTTAAAGATAATGTTATTACTATTGTAGCTCCACTTGCAGAGTCTCCGGCAGAAAAAGCGGGCTTGAAACCTCAAGATCAAATATTAAAAATTAACGGTACCGACACAAACATTCTTACTATTGATCAGGCTGTCAGTATGATTCGTGGGGACGAAAATACAAAGGTAAAATTAGTAATTATGCGCAAGGGCTGGACGGATTCAAAAGAATTCGAAATTACCAGGGCAAAGATAACAGTAAAATCTGTTAATTGGCAGATGAAAGATGATAATATTGCTTATATTTCAATTGGACAGTTTGGCGACGACACTACTCCTTTAATGCAGCAGGCGGCAAAAGAAATCGCCGACAAAAAACCAAAAGCGATAATTTTAGACTTGCGCAGTAACCCAGGCGGCTATTTAAATTCGTCAGTTGATGTTACAAGCTTTTTTGTAAAAAAGGGTAGTGTTGTGGTGCGGGAAAAAGATAAAAATGGACACGTTACAGAAGAAAAAACCAGCCTTGACCCAATTTTGAAAGATTACAAGGTTATAGTTTTGGTTAATGGTGGGTCAGCTTCGGCAGCTGAAATTACTGCCGGCGCGTTACAAGATCTTAATGACTCAGTTTTGATCGGTGAAAAAACTTTCGGCAAAGGTTCTGTCCAAGGCCTAGAAGAATTAAAAGACGGTTCAACCTTAAGAGTGACCATTGCTCATTGGTTTACACCGAAAGATCGGGCGATTGATAAGCAAGGAATAGAGCCAGATATTAAGGTGATAATAAGTGAAGATGATATTAAAGCGGGTCACGATCCACAGCTAGATCGTGCCCTCGAGGAGGTAAAAAAGTGAAAGTCTTTTTAATACAAGATGTAGCAAATTTAGGCAAGGCTGGAGAAATTAAAGAAGTCAAAAATTCTTTTGCACTAAATTTTTTGTTACCTAAAAAAATTGCGGTTTTGCCAAGTGATCCGAGTGCGAAAGGATTGGCTGAAGAGAAGATGGCGAAAAAGAAAAAGGAAGCTGAGAAAATAGAAGAACAAAGAGCATTGGCACAGAGAATCAATGGGCAAAAATTCGTAATTTTAACCAAAGCAGATAAAAATGGTCACTTGTACGGTTCGATCGGACCAAAAGAATTTGCGAAAGAAACAGGGCTGAGCGAAAACTTATTTAAAGAACACTATAAAGAAATTGGTGAATACAGCTTAGAGGTTTCGATTGCCGACGAAATTGTAAAAATTCAAATTGAGATAAAAAATATATAGTAGTATAATTAAATCATAGAATTTAATTTCCGCGATTTGCGAGTAAAGCCATAATATTATTATATTAGTTTAGAAGGAGAATCTGGACTTTGTTCAGATAAGTTATTAATTGGAGGGATGATGAATCAACCTTTTCAAAACGACCCATCGCAGAACCAGATGCAGCAACCAGCACCACAACAAAATGTGCCATTTGAGCAAGCGCAGATGAGCCAAATTCCGCCTCAGCAACAGCCACAAATGGATCCTATGAGTTCCCAACCGGGATTTCAACCTACAGGAATGGAACCGGCTCCAGCCAAGGGTAAAAGCAGCTTGACTCTGATTATAATACTAGTTGTTGTTTTGTTTATTGGAGTTTTAGTCTTTGCATCTTGGGAAGGCTGGATTAATTTAGGAAGCTTGGCGTTTTGGAAAAAAACTACTACAACCACTACAACACCGGTAACTACTGAAACAAAAACTAATGTCAATGATAAACAAAGAAAGGCTGATCTGGCTAGTTTGAAAGCGGCTTTAAAAAGTTACTACCAAGCTAATCAATCGTATCCGGTTGCCACGGTACCTCAAAAAACTTCAGATGCAAATTCGGCTTTAACGGCCTTGATCCCCACTTATATCGCAAAGTTGCCAGTTGATCCATTGTCGCCAGCCAACTACTATGGCTATAAATCAGATGGTGAAACTTTTACTTTGACGGCAGTTTTAGAGGACAAGACTGATACGTCTGGAACTTTATCCGGAACAAATAATATTTACACTGTTACTGAAACTTCTGTCGAAACTCCGACAACCACAACAACCACCACCCCAAGTTCAACTACTACAACTAACGATTTAACTAATACAACAGAAACTACTCCGAGTACCACAACGACTCCGACGACTACTTCTGGCACAGCGACAGGTACGTCGTCTTCAAGCTCGAGTACAGCGTCAGATACTTCAGCGAGTAGTTCGGCCACTGCAGGCCAATAGGAGAAAATATGGCTATATGGTTATGGATTATCTTGGCGGTCATCGCAATTTCAGCGATTTGGTTTATCGGTGTATACAATAGTATAATCACCGCTAAAAATCGCACCAAAGAGGCTTGGTCAGATATAGACGTTCAATTGAAAAGACGTCATGATTTGATTCCAAATTTGGTGGAGACTGTAAAAGGTTATGCCAAACAGGAATCAGGTGTTTTTGAAAAAGTAACTGAAGCACGCGCCAATGCGATCAATGCAAAAGGACCGGTAGATGCATCTGAAAAAGAAAACGTCTTATCAGGCGCTTTAAAATCTGTTTTTGCCGTGGCGGAAAGTTATCCGACCTTACGATCTTCGGAAAATTTCCAAAAGTTACAGGACGAGTTAACGGATACAGAAAACAAAATTGAAGCAGCTCGTCGATTTTACAATGGTCAAGTTCGTGACTTTAATACAAAAATTCAAGTATTCCCAAGTAGCTTAGTGGCTGGTATGACCGGATCTAAAGATTTCGAACTTTTTGAAGCTAAAGCTGAAGAGAAAGAATTGCCTCAAGTGAAGTTTTAGGAGAGTAATGTCATTAAATGAGAATGATTTAAAACAATTTGAAAAAATAGTTAAAACGACCGTTCAAGATTCCGAACAGCGATTAGAATCGCGTTTGGAACTTAAGATCGATCAGAAAGTTGATGAGGCAAAGGGTGAAATCATATCTGTTTTATCGCGGGAAATTAATGACTCGGCAGAGATTAATCGGGCAGTGATTTCTCATATTGATAGCCATGAAGTAAGAATTACTCGTTTAGAAAAAAAACTCGTTTAAATAATGTAGTCGCTTTTATGTGTCTACTGGAGGGATTATCATGAATCAAGAACCAAACATGGGGATGCAATCCAAGCCAGCCGTCTCCAAATGGCTTTGGATTAGTCTAATCATTGTTATCGTTTTAGCCGCCGGCTTCGCCGCCTGGTATTATCTATCCGGTCCGGGAAAAACAGTGGCGACGACGGAAACAACGACTCCAACCACAACTACTATGCCGACAACAACAACAGCTGCAACTTCCACCACCGCCGACTGGAAAACCTATACTGATAAAACATTTGGATATTCGGTTAAATATCCTGCCAACTGGCTGGTGAACAGTACAAATCCTCGTCAGATTGAGTTTAGAGAAAATGGTAAAACATATTCAATTGAAGAATCAGACATCTATGCCATCGTAATCGCCATAGATGATAAAGTTCAAGCGAAGACTGCGCTTGAATTGGCAAACGAAAGAAAAGCCAATATGACAGTAGGGGCTCCAGTTGTAACCGAGACAATAGTAGATAATGTTAAAGCTGCCCAAATTCAGGACTATTTGCAAAAATCTATGATAATAGTGAATAGTAATAAAAGATATGATATAGTTACACCTAATTTTGGTGTCGAAGAAATCAATAAAGGTGTTCAAAAAGTTTATGATCAGATGATTTCAACTTTTCGGTTTACTAAATAAAAAAATTAATAAATCTCGCGGAGTTTCAGACTAAATATATCTAAAAAATACGCCTTATCCGAGCGAAATGGCGTATTTTTGTTTCTAAATAATTAATTAAAAATTCTATCCGTAAGTAGGGCAATCCGTAGCTCAAACGCTTGGCGAAAAATTTTAGGATCTAAGCCTAAATGTTCCGCAATTTTGCCGAGTCGATAGTTTACGGTGTTAGGATGGATTCTTAACCTGCTGGCCGTTTTTTTAATATCCATATCTTCGTTAAAAAATGTTTCTAAAGTCAAACGAAGAGCCTCTTTATCTAGAGGCTCTAACACTTCCAACGCAAACGATTTTTTCTTTCCTTCATCTTCTTCGGTAAGAATTCTTAATGTTCCAAGATCGCCGTAATAATAACTTTGATCCTTCTTTCTAATGAACTTTCTTCCCAAGGTTAAAGCTTGTAGTGCCTCTTGATAAGATTCCCTGAGGCCATCAATTCCTCTGTGACAGTTGGAAAAACCTACATGTAAATTATCTTTATCCGATTCTATGATTGGTCCAAAAATTGAAAGGTAGGCGCTCTTCATTAATTTAGTAAAGGTTTCCATGTTTGTGTTTATTTCTTTGAACACGACAAAGCGACCATGTCCGGTGTAGGCGGTAAACATATCAGTTTTTAAGGTAAAAAAACCGCAAATACAATTATTTATTTTGTTTTTCCAATCCTTAATTATTTCATCAGGGTTATAATTTGAATCAGCGCTGTCTAAAATATCTTCTGCAAAGTTTTCTATTTCCACTAAAATTGCGATTCGATTTAGTTCTGTATTTAAGCCAAAGCTCTGGGCCTGATCGTTAAATAGAGCTATGTCTTCTTTTAATAATGGTTTTTCTAAAATCTGAGTCACGAACTGATCAATAGATGTGGTCGGCAAAAAAATCTTGCCGATATATTGTTCAATAGTAACTTTGGCAAGATTTTTTAGTAGTTCAATTTCATTGTTGTTGAATTGTTTTGAATTGTAAGATAGGGAAGCCTTTTTTTGGTTATCGATAATAAGTTGAGTTATGCTTTGTTCTTCGGGATTAAAATCGATGAAAGAACCAATTTTTTCATGGCTTGATGATGCAATGCAACAACCGTCGTTATTGAGGATAACGATGTCGTTGCCATCTACATGTGCGTTTATTTTGTGTGTTTTTAAAGCGGAATCATTCATGTTTGTGTACATTTAATAATGTTTTTTTAGCCCTCCTTTCGTTTTTTAAGTAACAATTTTTGAAACAATTCTTATCTAAGCGAAACTTTCGAATATTTCTATAATTTTGTTCGTCGCAGGTTTTCCAACAAACGCCTGATTATCGATAATTAAGGTCGGAAAAACAGTGATGCAGTATTTTTCTGCAAGTTCTGGTTGTTTAGTAATATCGATTAGTTTTGTCCTGACCGGCGATAAGTTAGCTAATGATACCACGATTTTCTTGAAATCGTCAATACCCGCGGCTAAGTAGACGGAATTTTCGTTATCAAATAGCAGTATTTCTTGTGGGGCTTTAGTTTTCATAGCTTTTAACATTTACTTTTTGTACCTTTAATTTTGATAATATTTGCTCAAGTTCGAAATCAATATTTTTACTCGGAAACTGTTTTTTTAGGCTATCAGTTTCACAAAGGATAACTTTTGACGCGTTGTTTTTTTTGATCGCCATTTCTATTCTCATGGTGATTGGGAAAAGGTTGTAGTTGTTACTTACCTCTTGCAAAGGAATAGCTGATGCAAAATTAACGAACACAACTTTATTTTCTTGAACTAACTTCCTGTAATCTATCTTTTTGTTTTTTAACTTTTCAATAATTTCTTTGGGTGTATTTTTGAAGGTGGCTATTACTACTTTTTCCTCACCTTTTTCGATGCTCTGACGAATTTGTTCAAGCTCTTTGAGGTAAGAGATTTTTTCGCCGTCGATAGAAGAAGGCTTGATAAACCTACTCTTTGGGGGGATGATAAAATTCTGTGTATTGCCGCTCGATTGCTTCATCGAGATAGCTCCTTTCAAAATAACTTTTTAGAAACCCAAATTCTATTTTACAGTAAAGTTTTTAAATTGCTTTGTGAAATTTCACAAAAAACAGGTTCAAATCGATGTAAAAAACATGTAATTTTTTACAGTTTTTCTTAGAAATCGTCGTCGTAAACAATGATTAGACTTTCATTTTCAACTTCTTCTTCATGCTCTTCGACCATATTTTCGCCGCAACATTCCATTGGCGTAAGGGAGTAATTCGAGCAATTGGGACATCGAAACCACTTACCTATGTTATTTGAATGGTTACTATAAATCAATTCAATCACCTCCTCACGTGAAAGAAGCATTAGTTATTTGTTTTTGCTTTAAGTTGATTAGACGAAATGATTTCAGTTAAAATCCAGCCGCAAAGAATTAATATAATGGCTACGCCGACTGCTATTGGAATAATCGGTAAGCCTTTGGCATCTTTTGAAATACCCGCGGCTTCAGATTTATTATCACCTGTGGAATTATTGGTGGCGCCTGAAAAATTATCTGGTAAATTATCGTTAGTTGTGGAAGAAAATGCATATTTTGTCTTTGATTTGTCAGTAAAACTATGTTGTTCGGTTGGCTGAATATCTAAGTTATTGTTATCGATAATTGATGAAATTTGCTCAGGCTCAGATATCTCTTCGGTTGGAAGACTTGCTGTTTCTTGGTAATCAGGTGTTTTAATATTTCCGTGCCAGTTGCCAAAAATATTGATAATCCCTAGCGTGAACTTACCAACGTTGTTACTAACAGCATTAATAAAGTTCACAACGTTAGTGGAGATATTAATTGAGCCAGTTTTTACAGCTCCAACAACCGTGTTGTTTCCGATTTTATTATTACCGGTATTTGCGTCAATATTTATTTTATTGTCGACGGAGGCATTATTTACCATTAGGGCATCAGTAGTGTTGTTTGAGTCAAGATTATTTTCATTTACAGAATCTGGCCCGGTCGTGTCATTGACTAAGTTTATATAAACTTTTGAGGGATCGATCCCAAGTAAATTACCATCCCATGTCCCATAAATGTTGAATATATAGTAGACCGGCAATTCGGCGATATTTGTAAGATTGTATATTTTACTATTTATATTAGTATCACCGGTTTGAAGACCGCCGCTCACGGTGTTGTTAGCTAAAGTATTGTTGCCAGTATTGGTGTTAAAATTGAGCTGATTTCTTAAATTGGCATTTTGGATAACTTGTAAATAGTATTTATTGTAAGCGTTAATGTAGTTGCTGTTTAATGAATTTGGCCCCGTGGCATTGTTAGCAAGTGACTGGTCAACAACAATGTCACCATTTAAATCACCGAGGATATTCCAAACATCGGCATTTAATAGTAGATTAGGCAATTGTAAATTTGCCAAATTTAACAGATTTACACCTAGGTTAATATTGCCTGTGGTTAAATTACCTGTTTTAGTATTGTTGTAAATATTGTTTTCGCCAGTGTTGGCGTCGATATATATATCGTTATCATGCTCGGCTGAATTTTTATCGACGACCTGAATATCATTATTATTATTTAAACTATTAGTATTTAGAGAGTCCGGGCCAGTGACGGAATTTTCAAATAGAACGCGCTGATCACTTGGCAGGAGGCTAATTTCGTTAACACCATTAGCGTTGATTGTTTGACTGCCGATAGAACTTCCTGGTGCGAAAACACTATTAGAAATATCGACGATTGTTTCACTGCCATTTATATCTCCGGTACTAATATTACCTACGACGGAATTTTGACCAACTGTATTTTTGCCAGTATTTAAATCAGCATTTGAATCATTGTCGATTGTGCTGTTATTTTCTACATCGATATCAGATGACGAAGCTCCGTTTTTATCTGAAAGATTGGTAGAATCTTGCCCCGTCGTACTTTCTTGTTGAATAATAGAAGTATTTTCTGGTGAAGCAACTTCTGTTAAGGTGTCAGCATCAGTTGTGACCGGAGTGCTTGCATCAACCTGAGAAGCATCATAATTCCCGGTCGGTTCCTGTGGTCCGGTTTCACCCTGAACCCCAACTGGTTGTTGTGGCCCTGTTGGTTCTATCGGTCCAGCGGCACTAGCTGCAAAAGTGCTAAAAAACGCAAAAGAGATGATAAATAAAGCGAGCGCAGATTTTCTAAAAAATTTTTGTAAAGTAGTCATTATACCTTCCTATTTAAGTTACTTGTGGGACCTAGCCTCTTTAGAGGAGCCTAAGTCCACACCAATTACCTAAGATGGTAAATAGCTAAAATTAATTAGCGATGTTCATTGTGCTGACGTCGATGCTGACAGAGCCAGTCGATATGTCGCCGACACATGTGTTATTTTCAATCTCGTTGTTACCGGTATTGGCATCAATATCGGTGTCATTGTGGATGGTTGTGTGGTTGGTTACATCTAAATCGATATCATTTTCAATATCTAGTAGATTTTTGTTTTCAGAATTAGGACCGGTTAAGGTATTTCTCATTTCGCCACTGACTTCATTTCCACCAACTAAGTTTCCAAGGTCTAAATTACCAAGGTTGTTGTTAACTCGGTTTTCCGTGGTGGCAGAAAAATCAATATCACCAGTTGAAAAATCGCCAACAACAGTATTATGTTCAACTTCGTTGTCGCCAGTATTCAAATCTGCATCCAAATCATTATGGATGGTGACGTAATTTCTGAAGTCTAAATCTATATCATTATCTATGTCTACGATATTTTCATTTTCTGAATTTGGTCCAGTGCAGCCGTTGGCTAAGTCTATTGAGACATCGCCAAAACCTAAATCACTTCCTGAAACGATAAAATCGCTTCCACCTAATTCATTGGAGACATAAATATCGCCGTCGATATCACCTGTGGTGAAATCGCTAACGCTTGTATTATGTTCAACTTCATTGCGGCCAGTCTCTGCGTCAATATCCTGATCGTTTTTAATCTCGCTGTCATTTGTAATATCGATATCGATATCATGGTCAATATCCCAGATACTTTTGTTTTCAGACCATGGACCGGTAGTGCCATTGATTGAGGAAATATCAACTTGGGCATAGGCAGCACCACCAACTAAAGTAGCCAATAGGGCTGAACTAGCCACCATTGTTCTTAAAGTATTGCGCATAACGATTATTTTATTCATCTTCTTCCTTTCTCATAATTAATTTATGGAGGGCATCGACCGACTCCGCCGACTGGCAGATACGCCATCCTTGTTTATGAATGCAACTGAATTATCTTTGATTGACTGATCTAAAAAAATATTCAACCAAACAAAAAAACTCATCTGGCTATTGTTTTTTTTGTGATAAAAAACAAACTAACAAGAAAGCTCATCATGTATAAATGTAGTAACAAAGCTTAAAGAAAGGAAAAATGAAAAGTAAAAAAGTAATTGCGATTATTGCAATTGTTATCTTGGTTTTTGGGGTCGGTTTTTTTAGCTACAAATTTTATATGGTAAAAAGACCATCCAATGTTAGGCAAGCGGTTTTTATGAGCAATGGACAAGTTTATTTCGGCTACGTTGCAAATCCTAAAGGACAGGTCGTAAAACTTTCAGACGTTTATTATTTAAAAACGAACGACTTAACTTCTTCAGATGTTAACAAAAAGATTGTTTTAGTCAAAATGGGAAATGAATTGCATCAACCACAAAATACTATGTTCGTTAATAGAGATCAAATAATCTTTTTTCAAAATTTAACAGACAGTTCAAAAATTAACGATGCCATTAGTAAATTTGTAAATAATCAAACAACTAGCGCTTCGACGACAAAATAGAAATAATGTGATACAATTTCTTTGATGTATAAAGAAATTGATTCAAATAAAAGAAAAACCGTTTTATTGATGACAATATTCCTAATCTTTGTGATTGGCGTGGGATATGTCTTGTCTTTGTATTTCAATAATTATCTAATATTGGTGATTGCAGTATTAGTCGCAATTGTTCAGTCCCTGGTTTCTTACTACTTTTCAGATTCCATCTCTTTGGCAGTTTCTGGTGCCAAGGAGGCGCCTCGTGAGGGACCTTTTTTAGAGCTCCATCGAATTGTGGAAAATTTAAGTATCACAGCCGGTATTCAAAAACCAAAAATTTATATTATTAATGATCCGTCGCCAAACGCATTTGCCACCGGTAGAGATCCTAAGCATGCGTCAATCGCAGTAACTACCGGATTACTAGACATACTGGAAAAAAACGAACTCGAAGGTGTGATTGCCCACGAACTATCACATGTCGGTAATTATGATATCCGCTTGATGACTATAGTTGTTGTATTGGTGGGAGTAGTCGCATTGATCTCTGACTTTGCCTTGCGCTGGATGTGGTGGGGCGGGGGACGAAGAAATAATGATAACAATAATAATCAAGCGCAGCTGATTCTTATGATAGTTGCGATTGCTTTAGCCATTTTGGCACCATTGGCGGCAACTTTAATCCAACTGGCAATTTCACGTAAGCGAGAATATTTAGCAGATGCCTCTGGTGCATTACTAACGCGATATCCAAAAGGCTTAGCGAGCGCATTGGAAAAAATTTCTCAATACAAAACACCTATTAAGCGCGCTAACCGAGCCACATCTCATTTGTATATATCAGACCCTTTTAAGAAGAAGGTTGCTGGTCTTTTTTCGACTCATCCACCGATCTCTGATCGAATCAAAAAACTTGATGAAATGAATGTTTGATCTAGAACTCTAAAATCATGTCTTGGACGAGATGGATCATTGACAATTGACGAGATTAGTGATATATGTGTTGTTATCTAGTATAATATTGATATGTTTGCCGAGGAGGAAAGGCAGGTGATTTATCTGTCCGTTTAAATTGTTTTTATTCTGATAGAGAACGGAGGCGAAGCGGATGGTCGTTGCCAAGAAAAAAAACTCCAACTTAGGTGTCATCGGATTACCGGAAAGTCGGACAATAGAGATTCCGGGTCTTCCGGTTGTGCCTGACTGGGATACGCTGGCCGCTAAGGCGCAAGAGATGGCCAAGGTGATAGATCGGCACTTGGATTATGAATCTATCTATCAAGGCCATGATCTGGGTCCGAATGGCCTGTGTCCACAGCAGCGGATCAATATGGTTAGCGATCTTACGGCCGTCACATGAGGAAAATGTATCAAGCAGCTCCTGATGTGAATCAGCAAACGGCAAACGAGGCGATTGATATTATTCAGCAGCATCTCTACGCGGCCCACGTTCGACGCACAAAAGATCTGAATGAAGAACAGAAAGTCAGCTTGCTTCGTGACCTTCAGCATTATTTCGACAACAAGGGCGACAAGAAGTATACACCGCCAGAAATGTCGTTGTGGGAGAAGGTTGCCTGTTTGTACGATAGGATCTTTCACGGCTCAAGACGAGCTGAAATCACGTGATGCGAATCAGTCGCGGGCGTGTGTCATTGCGCCCGCAACTTTTTACTTCTGATTCATTTTCTGCTGGAAGGTGATCATGGAAGAGCCTAAGAAAGTAGAGACAGAAGACCAGCCAGAGAAAGGCGAGTCGCCAGAAATACCGATGATGGCTCGCGTAATCGCGAATTTTTCCGGTACTACCGATGTCGAGCATATTATCAATCCGACTTACGACTAATTTTAACCGTAGATTATTTCTACGGTTTTTTAAACAAGCAATATGGATTTTTTTGATTTTAAGGGTTAAAATTAAGGTATGCAAACAAAAGAAGACGCTAAATTTAGAGCAGAGAAGCTTCGAAAATTAATCGATGATCTTCGTTTCCGTTATCATGTTTTAGATGACCCGACTGTTACCGACGAGATTTATGATTCTTTGACGCGCGAACTTGTTGGTATTGAATCCCAATTCCCGGATTTAAAAACCGCGGATTCACCGACTCAGCGCGTAGGCGGAGAGCCTTTAAAAGAATTTCAACAAGTAAAACATGTGTCACCAATGCTTTCGCTGACCGATGTTTTTGACGAACAAGAATTAAAAAATTGGGAAAATCGAATTTTTCGTTTAGCAAGTGAAAAAGAAATCAAAGAATCTGGTTTTTATTGTGAAATAAAGATGGACGGATTGGCAATTTCTTTAATATACGAGAATGGAATTTTAATCCAAGCTGCTACGCGTGGTAATGGTCAAATTGGTGAGGATGTCACAGAAAATGTAAAAACGATTCAAAGTATCCCGCTTAAATTACGCGAGGATTCAACATTTTACACAGCTAATCGCATTGAAGTTCGTGGCGAAGTTTATATGCCGAAAAAATCTTTTGAAAAAATGAATGTCGATCGTAAAATAAAAGGCGAAGTAATGTTTGCCAACCCGCGTAACGCAGCGGCTGGATCGATCCGCCAGTTGGATTCTAAAATCACAGCCAAGCGCAAATTGGCATTTATGGCCTATTCTTTGCTAGGAATAGAAACCGAAAAGCTAACATTTCACGAACAAGAACATTTAATTGCTAAAGATTTGGGCTTTCCAGTAAATACGCATAATCAATTCTGTGAAGATTTAAAATGCATTGAAAATTATTTTGAAAGAATGGAAAAGGAACGCCCTAAGCTTCCTTACCAAATTGACGGAATTGTCATAAATATTAATGATGAAAATTTATTTAAAAAATTGGGCACGATTGGTAAAGCGCCGCGTGGTGCAGTCGCTTACAAATGGCCAGCTGAAGAGGCTACGACGATCGTCGAAGATATTCAGGTTAGCGTTGGCCGAACGGGTGTTTTGACACCAATTGCTTTTTTGAGACCGGTGTTGGTGGCAGGTTCTACTGTTTCACGGGCCACCTTGCATAATGAAGACGAATTAAGAAAAAAAGATATCCGAATCGGTGATACTGTTGTAATTCATAAAGCTGGAGATGTTATTCCGGAAGTAGAGAAAGTATTAATCGAACTTCGAACTGGCAAGGAAAAAGAATTTAATTTTCCAAAAACATGTCCAGAGTGCGGCGGCAAGGTTGTCCGTGAAGCGGGGAAAGCAGCTTATCGCTGTGAAAACAAAGATTGTTTTGTTGTCCGCCAAAGATCATTGCAACACTTCGTTTCCAAAGCGGCATTTGATATGGAAGGCTTAGGACCGAAAATTATTAATAAACTTTTCGAAGAAAAATTAATTTCTGATCCTGCCGATTTATTTAAATTAAAGAAATCTGACCTCGAACATTTGGAACGTTTTGCCGAAAAATCATCGGAGAATTTAATCAACTCAATTCAGAGTAAAAAGAAAATTGAATTTCCAAGATTTATTTACGCACTTGGCATTCCAAACGTTGGCGAGGAAACTGCATTTGATTTAGCTAAAAGATATAAAAGTATCGATGAATTAAAAAACGCTTCTTTGGAAGATATTCAAAATATTCGCGATATTGGCCCTATTGTGGCAAAATCAATTTATGAATATTTTCAGGATCCGCAAAATCAAGATTTTATCGACCGACTGCTAAAAGCCGGAGTTGATATTGAAATTGTTACTCAAAGCGGAAAGCTTGCTGGCAAGACTTTTGTTTTTACTGGCGGTTTAGAAAATTTAAGTCGTGACCAAGCAAAAGAAAAAGTACGTCTTTTAGGTGGAGATATTTCAGAATCTGTCGGCAAAGATACTTCTTTTATTGTGGCAGGAAAAGATCCCGGCTCTAAATTAGAAAAAGCTAAAAAACTTGGTGTTGAAATATTAGACGAAGATCATTTTTTAAACTTGATAAAATAGTACTAAAAAACCAGGTGTTAACCTGGTGTTGGATCTGGATAGATCATGTATTTGATAGCGCCGAGGATCAGCACTTTGGCTGAATCGTAATGACCGGCATACATATTGCCGTAGGCCTTTTTCAGTGCGCGGTTAGCCACTTTAAGTCTTGGGTATGCGTTCCGGAAATTGAACTGATTGATGTCAGCCGCGATTTGAAGCAGGGAATTGCCAATTGCGCCCTTGGCCATCTCAGTTTGCTTGCCTTGAAAGAAAGGCGAGTGATCAACGAAGGATTGGAGTCGACGCCGGTGACCTTCCAGGCGATGTTCAAGAAATAGCTGTAAACTCGTCAGCTCTATCTGTCGATCTTCGGAAATAGCTACAATATTTGTAACCTTATCGATGATGGCAGCCATATCGGTAAATTCAGACACTTGGAACTTAGTGCCTGTCAAATACCATTCGGCTATGTGGCCTTGTTGTCTTTGGGCCGCATCTAAACTATTCACACGGTTATAGCAAAGCCGGCTGTAGTGATCACGGAAGAAAAAGATACCGATGGAATCTAGCGCTATGCCGTTTTCCTTGTAAAACTGGGTTTCCCAATCATGAACACGTTTCCAGACAGGGGATAAAAAGATCCCCTTTTTTAGATAACGAGAGTAGCTTTTCTTGATAATTCTGCCACCCTTTGTTCGGTGAAGCCATGTTTGTCTAACTGTTTTACCAGCGGTCAAAGAGATGATAGTGGAATCTCCGACTTGTTCGAATGGAAAAATACCAACGCTGATCCAGTGGAAAATATCCACTGCCCTAAGGATCGGAAAGTATCTTCTTTTCTTTTTCTTATCTTTCAAGGTGCACCTCCTGCGAAATACAGAAAAATTATAGTTCTTTTTAAGATAAAAGTCAATTAAAAAACCCGCCATAATAATTAGGCGGGTGCTGGGGAAGCTTGTTCGGTTGCGCCGATTTTTTCGAGCGCTTCTTCGGTTGTCAGAAAAATTTCGAAGATCTTATTCAAACCAGTAATTTCGAAGATCTTCAAGACTCTTGGTTTGGGGCAGATCAGCAAGAGCGTACCGTTTTGTTCTCTACACCCTTTAAGTCCACTAATCAGTATTCCGAGGGCCGAGGCGTCCAAGTATTCAGCTTCGGTTAAATTTACGACGATTCTGTACTGACGGTTATTAAAACAACCGTTAATCTGTTGTTTGAGCCGTGGAGAGGTATAAACATCAATTTCGCCGCTCACATCGATTACGCAAATACCTTCTCCAATCGTGCGTGTCCCTAACTTCATTTATGACTCCTTCAATACAAGCTGTCAGTTAGCCAATAGATGTGATGCTGCTGCGTGGACATCCGGTAGGCAAACAAAAATCTTATCGAGGCCGATCACTTCAAATATCCGCTGCAGTCGCGGAGTTATCCCTGCAAGGCGAAGCTGTCCGTTGTGTTCTTGAAGTCGTTTGTAGATTCCTGTTATAGTGCCTAATCCATGGACGTCGATGAAATCAATGCCACTGAGATCCAAGATCAGCCTATGTTGACCATCAGCGATCTCTTGTTGGATTAGTTCAATCAAGCTTTGTGCCGTGTAAACGTCGACCTCTCCACCGACATTGATGACACGTATTCCATCGATGAGATCGGTCGAAAGTGTAATGCTGATCGGAAAAGCTGTTGATATCTCTACTGCCATGGTCCCGTTAGCTGTCATTGCTGTCAAACTGAAATTCCTCCTTGATTTGTGGTCTTTTTCTTACACGGGATTCAGTGCAAAAATATATCATAACAATAATTTGCTCAAGTGTCAATATCTTATCTGTTGTTGATTGGAGTTATGCGATATGATAAGATATTAATCGAAAGGACAAAAGATATTAATAAAGAGGAAGATTTGTCTTTAAAAAAAGAAGATGTTGAGCATATTGCTCAACTATCAAGAATTGAATTTACTGACGAGAAAAAAGAAAAATTTACCGAAGAAATATCGGCCATTTTGGATTATGTCGATGAACTAGAGACAGCTCCGACGGAAAATGTTGAAACAATTTCACAAATTTCAGGGCTTAAAAATATTGCCAGAATCGACGAAGTTGCAGAGAGCTTACCGAATGAAAAAGTATTGTTAAATGCGCCGGAAAAACACGACGGCTTCATTAAAGTAAGGAAAGTTTTTGAAAATGTCTAAAGAACTCTATCAATTAACCTTATTAGAAGCATCTGACTTATTGAAAAACGAAGAAATTACTTCCGTTGAATTGACGGAAGCTTTTTTAAGACGAATTGAAAATATTAATCCAAAAATTGATGCATATTTAGAGGTTTTTACCGATACTGCTTTGAAGGAAGCAAAAGAATCAGATGAGCGTAGAAGAAATGGGGCAACACTAAGCGAAATAGATGGCTGTCCAATTGCTGTGAAAGATAATTTAGCGATGGAGGGGGAAAAGACAGCATCGGCTAGTAAAATTTTAGAAAATTTTTTGCCACCATACAATGCTACTGTTATCAGTAAACTTAAAAATGCCGGCGTGATTATATTAGGTAAAACCAACATGGACGAATTTGCCATGGGTTCTTCAACGGAAAATTCCGCTTTTCAAGTTACTAAAAATCCATGGGATTCAGAAAGAGTGCCTGGTGGTTCAAGTGGTGGTTCTGCTGCCGCTGTGGCGGCTGATCTTTGTTTGGCTGCGCTAGGTTCTGACACTGGCGGCTCAATTCGCCAACCAGCATCGCTTTGTGGTGTAAACGGTTTGAAGCCAACTTATGGCACAGTGAGTCGTTTTGGCTTATTTGCTATGGCTTCATCGCTGGATCAAATTGGGCCAATCACAAAAACCGCCGAAGATGCAAAATTGTTATTTGGCATTATTAATGGCTACGATGAAAAAGATAGTACCAGTTTGGAAAAAGAACTAACTGCCAATAATAAAAATATTAACGATCTCAGAATCGGAATTCCAAAGGAATATTTTGCTGAAGGATTGAATCCTGAAGTTAAAAAAATTATTGATGAATCAGTCGAAAGCCTAAAGAAACTTGGTGCAGAAATTGTTGATATTAGTTTACCGAACGCCAAATACGCTCTTTCTTGCTACTATATAATTATGCCAGTGGAAGTTTCTTCGAATATGGCTCGTTATGACGGCATTAAATACGGGTTTTCGGCAAAAGATGCCGAAAACTTAATCGATACATACTTCAAAAGTCGATCCGAAGCTTTGGGCGAAGAAGTGAAGCGCCGAATTATGCTTGGAACATATACTTCCAGCGCTGGTTATATCGGCAAATTTTATAATAAAGCTCAGAAAGTCCGCAGCTTAATTAAACAAGATTTTGATAACGCATTTAAAGAAGTGGATTTTATTTTGGGTCCAGTTTCGCCAACTACCGCTTTTAAAATCGGTGAAAAATCAGATGATCCATTAGCGATGTATTTGTCGGACATCTATACAATTAGTGTGAACTTAGCTGGTATTCCGGCAATGAGTGTTCCAGCTGGCTTAGTAAACGGCTTGCCAGTTGGCTTGCAAGTCATTGGCCCACAGATGTCTGATTTAGATATTTTACAGTTGGCTAATACTTTTGAAAGTAACAGAAATGAGTTACCGCGTGCACAAATACAATAACAATTATAATAACAATAAAAATTATAGAAATAATTATAGAAGTGAAAAATCTACGGAACAGAAAGTTATCGAAGGCTTTTTGAAAGGCTTGTGGTGGTTAATTTCTTTGCCGTTTAGATTATTATTTGGCAAAAGAAAGTTTCACCAAGGCCAAGCAGCGACATCATTAGATCAAGCTTTTGTAAAAGAAAAATACGCAGAAATGGATCAATTGCTACAGCTTGGTGGCCAATCGAATTTTTCCCGTGCAGTTTTGGAGGGTGATAAATTATTAGACCATGTTTTAAAAAGTTTTAGAGCACCGGGCTTAACGATGGGGGATCGCTTGAAAGCGTCTAAAAATCGATTCAGTCCAGAGGGTTATGACGCAGCTTGGAAAGCGCACAAAGTCAGAAATGAAATAGTGCACAATGCGGAGTATCAATTAATGGATTATATGGCGAAAGATGTAATAAATAATTTTAAAAAAGCGATAGAAGAGTTATTAAAATGAATCTAAAAACTGTTATCGGGCTGGAAATTCACGTTCAGCTCAAAACTAAATCAAAAATGTTTTGCGGTTGCGATAATAATGCTGAAGGGGCAAGTCCTAATTCTTTAGTGTGCCCTGTTTGTTTGGGCTTACCGGGTGTTTTGCCAGTTGCTAATCGTCAGGCAATCGAATGGACGCTGCTTTCTGGCCTTGCCTTAAATTGTGAGATCGCCGACTTTTCAAAGTTTGACCGTAAACATTATTTTTATCCGGATTTACCTAAAGGCTATCAGGTCTCTCAGTTTGATTTGCCGTTTTGCATTGGTGGCTATTTAGAAATAGTTAATGGTGATAAAGCAAGGAAGATTAATCTACGTCGTATTCATCTTGAAGAAGATGCGGGAAAACTTTTGCATGCAGACGGATCTTCGCTTGTTGATTTAAATCGCGCCGGCACTCCTTTAATGGAAATTGTCACCGAACCAGATATTTCCTCGCCACAAGAAGCGAAAATATTCTTACAAGAGTTAAGATCAATTATGCGTTATTTGGGCGTTTCTAGTGCTGATATGGAAAAGGGTCATTTGCGATGTGATGGAAACATTAGTGTTGAAGTCGATGGTGTTGAAGGAATTCCGGTAGAGATAAAAAACATGAACTCCTTTAAAATGATTGAACGGGCATTAAGCTACGAAGAAAAAAGGCAAAGAGAACTATTGGAAAATCCGCCAGCTGGCGGAGAAAAAATTGCCAAAGAAACCCGTGGTTGGGATGATGCCAAAGGTGTGACTTATTCGCAGCGATCCAAAGAATTTGCCCAAGATTATCGTTATTTTCCAGAACCGGATTTGCCGCCTTTTGAAGTTAAACAAGCCTTTGATTTTGAAAAAATAAAAAGCAAGCTACCTGAATTACCTGCCCAAAAAAGACATCGTTATGTTAATGAGTTGGGCATAAAACTTCAGGACGCTGAAATTTTAGCCGAAGATAAGCAAATGGCGGAATATTTTGAGAAAGTAGCTAAAAACGCTGACCCAAAATTAGCCGCAAACTGGGTTATCAATGAATTAAAACTTGAAGGCATTTTAAATATATCCCCGGAAAAATTAACCGAAATGATACAAATGATTCAAGATGGTACCATTTCTGGTAAAATCGCCAAAGAAATTTTTCCTGAAATGTTAGAAAATGGTAGAGGAGCTCAAGAAATTGTTGAAGAAAAAGGCCTAAAGCAAGTCGGCGACGAAGATGAGTTAGGAAAAATAATTGATAAAATAATCCTCGAAAATCCAAAACCCGTTGCTGATATTAAAGCAGGTAAGGACGGCGTAAGAGGATACTTGGTCGGGCTTGTGATGCAGAAAACAAAAGGTCAGGCCAATCCGGCGATTGTGAATCAGATTTTAAATGAAAGAATGGGCAAGTAAACTTGCCGCGGAATTTTCCTTGAAAGAAAATATAAATGGCTAAACCAACCCTCCGCAGTGAGTTTTTAAAAACTATGACACAGTTGGCTACGGCAGCTTTTGGGTTTGTGGCAGCCCTTGCATGGAACACTGCAATTCAGGCCTTGATTGATAAATTTATTGAGCCAGGCAACGGTGTTCGTAGTAAAATATATTATGCGCTTGTTGTCACTGTTGTTGCTGTTATCGTGACCTACTTTCTGGGAAAAGCGACTCAAGAGGAAACAGAAAAAGAAGAAAAGAAAAACTGAGCGCTATTTCAGCTTATTTTCAGCATTTTTTAATACGTTAAATATTGATACAATTATATAGACGGAATAAAGGAGATTTATGCCAAAAATTACTTATCTCGATGACAATGAAACAACTCACCGATACAGAGGGAAAAATAGCAACAATCGTTTAGTGGTTTTAGTGCTAATTATCGGGCTTGTAATGGGAGTGATCGGAGGAGCTGGGGCTTTATTTTTACTCTCTTATAGTCCAACCTTAAAAAGTAAATTAGGCATAGATTTGCAAACGCTGAATATTAACAAAACTACTACAGAAAAGTTAGTTCTCGAGGAATCATCGGCTGTCATCGATTCATCAAAAAAAGTATCACCGGCAGTCGTTTCTATTACTTCCACTAGAGATGTGGTAGATTTTTTTGGCCAAGTTACTCAGTCACAATCGGCAGGAACAGGCTTTGTTTTTACAAATGACGGTTATATTTTAACAAATAAACATGTCGGGTCCGACACTAGTGCGACCTACAGTGTTTTTACGGCCGACGGAAAAAAATACGATGGTAAAGTGGTAGCGCAGGACCCATCGAATGATTTATCTATTATGAAAATCGATGCCAAGGGTTTGCCCGTCGTCGATTTAGGCGATTCCGACAAATTACAAATTGGTCAGTGGGTGATTGCCATTGGCAATGCCTTAGGGCAACTACAGAATACTGTAACGGTTGGCGTTATTTCAGCGAGGGAGCGTGCCTTGACTGCAGGTGGGACAAACGGCCAAAGCGAGCAGTTGGAAAATCTATTGCAAACAGACGCAGCTATTAATTCCGGAAACTCTGGTGGTCCTTTAGTTAATTTAGCCGGCCAGGTTATTGGTATAAATACAGCCATGGCTAGCAATGCTCAAAGTATTGGGTTTGCTATTCCAGTTAATACGGTTAAGACTGCGATTATTTCATTCCAAAAAAACGGTAAAATTATCCGTCCACAGCTTGGTGTGAGCTACGTAATGGTCACGCCTGAAATAGCATCTTCGAAGAATCTTTCTGTTGATCACGGTGCACTGATAAGCGGTGGAATTTCTTCGGGCAGCAGTGCTGAAAACGCTGGTCTTAAAAATGGCGACGTGATTACGGAAATTAATGGTGGTCGCGTTGACCAAAACAATCCCTTAAGTTCCAAAATTCAAACTTTTCAACCGGGCGATACTATAGAATTAACATTTATTCGAGCAGGCAAAGAAAATAAGGTTAGTGTAAAACTCGGATCAACTTTGTAGCGGAAGCCTTCAGGAGGGAAGATCAGACAGTTTGGGAAATTAAGCTGCAAACCATCAATTTATAATCGCCGCCATTTTCGGTTTATTTTTGTTACAGTTTTTTTACTCTTAATAATTGTTATTCCTTTTTTCCCAGACTACTTCGAAGGACCACAATCAGTTTCGGCGCATGAATCATTGAACTTACTAACTAATCCAGGGTTTGAATCAGGGCTTACTGGCTGGAATTTGAATCCTCAAAAAGACAAGACAGTTACTGTTGATAAAAGTCAACATCATTCGGGAGCAGCTTCATTAAAATTCGTATCCAATCCGGCACCTAAGATCGATGGCTCTCCGGGTAGCCTTTCGTCAACCCATGCAACTTTTTCCAATCAGGAATTACCTGTAAATAAAAATGATTACTATGAGATGTCAGTTTTTATAAAAGGAGGAAACGGAACAGAAAAGATATATTTTGGTTGGCAAGAACTTGATAGTAACAATAATTCTGTTGGGTCATGGACATCAATAATTTCAGGAGGACAGATTGTTACGACAGATTGGAAACAATATAAAGGAGTCAATAGAATACATTCTGCAGATACTGTAAAAATCAAAATTCTTTTTTTTGGCATTAATAGGGGTACAACTTATTGGGATGATTTTTCCTTAATAGGTTTCAACTCAAAACAATTTGGTTGTCAAAATACGATTGATTCTAGGTGTATTAAGTTTTCTGGTCTAAACTCCAATTCTTCTGTGTTGAGCGACAACCAAGGTAATAAAGCCATGGATGCAGAAAATTTTTCTGGTGTAATTACTGATTCTGAAAATGTTGCTTATCGAGAAGTCCTAGCTAAAAAAACTGTTGAAATTAAAATTCCAGCGCCGAAAGATTTTAATGCCAATGATTCCGATATGATTGTAGAGATAAGATACAAAGATGTTTTTCACTATAGCGATTACATTACTCATAATGTTCTAAAAGGGGTGACAATTCAAAACAAGAGTCCCTGGTTCGATTCCAGTACGGGCAGTTATTTTTCGGGTTCATATGGTTTTGATAACACGGGGCTATATGGCAACCAGGCTTGGCTGACAGGTCAAACATTATTTTTAAATAGCAAAGATAACCCCAAAGCACTAAAGCCAATTGATGGTTATTATCAATTTAAAATCACTATGCCAACTCTTACTTTGAAAGACGGCGATGCCGATCCGGCTTTCGTCATTGATTATATTTCAATAAATAAATTGGTTCAGGCTGATTCAACTGCTTTTATTGAATTTCAAAAAAGAACAAGAGTGATGAGGGCTGCCTATTTGCCGGACAATAATCCCGCCCCAGCTGTTGCCGGTAATTTGACCTGGTTTAATAGCCCGTCTATAGAGCTAGTTCTACCTTATAGTAAGCCGTCTGCACAGGATACGATAAAGAAACCAATAAATGCTTTTTCTGTAATCGGCGAAGTGGAACCAATCAATTTTTCGATTTACGCTAAAAATAATCTCAAAAATCTTCAGTTTAACATAGGGTCATTTTCTTCTAGCGGCAATACAATTTTACCTGCTAATTTAAGTATCAAAAAAGTTGTTTATGAAGAAAGACAATGGGTTGGCAGTATTGCGGGAAATACTTATGGTCTTCTTCCTGATCGTTTAGAAAATTTTGATAAAATGGATTTAAATAGTGATTCTTTACATCATACACAGCAATTTTATCTTTTAGTTGATTTACCGAAGAATCAACCAGGCGGGATGTATTCTGGTAACATTGACATAATGATAAGCGGATTAAAAGTTGATACGATACCAATAACAATTGATGTCTTACCGGTAGTTTTAGATAGCGCCAATCATTTCAATGCTATATCTAGAAATCCTTATTCAAATCCCACTGCATTAACTTCTAAATATCAGGATTTAGCAATTCAAAACATGGTGAGTCATGATATGGATACTGTGATAGGAAATGTAAGTACAATAACCCCTATGACTGGTGATGGAAGTAGCGCAAATCCTTTTAAATTTAATACCGAATCCTTCAATAACACTCTCAACTCTTCTTTTGAAAAAGGAGCTAATCAAAAGCTGGCAATGTATCAGGGTCTCGGAGGAGCAGCGACAACGATAATCAAACAGCTGCAAAAGAGAGATGTAAATTTTACAAAAAGTTCTGCACTTTACGATCAACTTTCAGACCCATTGTTTGTTAATGCCATGGGAGAACTCGTTTTGGAATTAAAACAGTCTATGGACAATTTTAATATACAAAACAAAACAAATGTTACTTTAATATTAGAAACGAGTGACGAGCCAGGAGTTGATTTAACCAAGAGAATTCAAGAAGATCGTATTGATCGAATTATAAAGGCAAAAGGAGTAAAGACATTTATAACGTATAGTTCCAATGCAAACATAGAATTAGATTGCAATGAGATAGATTTGTGCGGATCATATACTGGTAAAATTCCTGCCCTCGCTCCGCTAATTGACTATAGGATTTATCCGGTTTGGCATACAGGCGCAATTGATAATTCAGGATATCTTCAAGGTTCTGAAGGTTATTATACAACATATTATTCTCAGTTAAGGGATCCTGTTTACAACCGCTTTATGAGCGGACTTTATGCTGAAAAGATGGACACAAAAATTATTTATAACTGGGTTTATTACGATAATGCCGGCGGAGATTCATTTAATGATTTTGATATTTGCAGTGACCGTGCTTTCCCGAGGACAGCCTACGATTATGTTTTAGCCTATCCTACATGGGATGGAAATATAAATTCTTCGGTTTCATTGGAAGCAATGAGAGAAGGGGCGAAAGATGGAAAATATTATGCGACGCTACAGCGGCTGATCGATGAAAGGTTGAAAATTAATCCAAACGATCAGACAGCTATTAAAGCTAAACAATTTTTAGAAAATATTTTGTCCAATGTAAAGTCGGATTGGACAAAAGATTACGTAAACAAAAAAAACGATTATGGTTTTGGAAACGAGATAATCAAATCTGTTTCGTCGACTGGGAATCCGACTGATTACGCAGTTTTCGACAATATTAGGAAAACTATGTTTAACTACATTAAGCAACTAGGCGGCGGTTCCGTGACCATAATGGCAGACAAAGCTGAATCGAGCTCAGGCGGGATAATTACATATACCGTTAACTTTGTTAACAGTGTTGGGACGGCAATAAAGAATATTAAGGTTAACGCTTTAATACCAAATTTGACAACCTACGTGGCCAACTCAGCGTCTAATAGCGGGAGCCTAATTAATAATGAAATCATCTGGAATGTGAATAGTTTAGATATTGGCAAAGTTTTCACAGCTACATATAAGGTCAAGATAAATTAGTTCTCGACTACCAAATATCTCAAAAAACCGGCCAAGTCTTCTTCCAGCCCGATTTTTTGATCAGGGAAATATTTTTTTGCGAAAGATTTGAGTTCATTTGCGTTGCGAGGATCGAGTTCAATTAAAATTGTGCCATTCGATTGTAAATAATTTGGCGCCTGTTTAAGAAATCGCTTAATAATTTCGCTGCCGTTATCGTTGGCAAAAATAGCATTTACTGGCTCAAACTTAACTGATTTATCTTTATCTTTTTTTGGCACGTATGGAAGATTGGCAATGATCAAATTAAATTTTTGTTTTAATTTTTTATTCGAAAATAAATCAGATTCATAAAATTTAATTTTTTCCTCAATGTTATTTCGTTTGGCGTTTTGCTTGGCGACCGCCAGAGCATCAGCCGAAATATCACAGGCGAAAAAATCGGCGTCGGAATTTATAGCCAATGAAATGATAATATTGCCCGTTCCTGTTCCCATATCCAGAACTTTGATTTTGTCTACTTTCGGCTTTACGGACTTTATAGACTTTTCAACTATCCACTCAGTTTCCGGGCGGGGAATCAGAACATTTTTGTTGACGCGAAAATTTAATCCAAAAAATTCCTTCTCACCTGTTAAATAGGCGACAGGGATATTTAAAGCTCGTTTTTTTATCAGATTATTTATTTTTCTGATTTTAACAAAGGAGATTTCTTTTTCAGAGTCAATGATAAATTTCTCTGGTGAAATATTTAGTGCATGGCAAATCAAAAGACGAGCATCAATTTCCGAGCTCTTAATCCCCGCCTCTTTTAGTTTTTGAGTTGAAAGGCGATAGATTTGTTTGGTGGTCATTACATATTTTCTTGTAGAGATAATTTTCTGGATTGATCTTCGGTGGTTAATGATGAAATTATTGGTTCCAAATCACCAGCTAAAATCTTGCCAATATTATGCCAAGATTGATTGATGCGGTGATCGGTAATTCTATCTTGCGGAAAATTATATGTCCGAATTTTTTCACTGCGATCGCCTGTGCCAACTTGACTGCGGCGAAGATCTCCACGTTCTTTGCTAATTCGCTCATCTTCCAACGCTTTTAAGCGAGAGCGCAAAACGCCCATAGCTTTGGCTTTATTTTTAAGTTGGCTTTTTTCATCTTGGCAAGTAACTACTAAACCGGAAGGTAAGTGAGTGATGCGAACAGCTGAATCAGTTGTATTAACAGATTGACCGCCATGTCCACCAGAGCGGTAGACATCAATGCGCAAATCTTCTTGTTTTATCTCCAAGTCGTTTTCTTCGGCTTTTGGTAAAACGGCGACAGTTACGGTCGAAGTGTGAACTCGTCCAGCTTTTTCTGTATCAGGAACACGTTGTACTCGATGGACACCGCTTTCATAACGCATCTTGGCGTAAACATGATCGCCCGATATTTCAAAAGTTAAATTTTTAAATCCGCCCAAAGAGCTTGCTTGTGAAGAGAGAATTTCAATGCGCCAGCCATTTTTTGAGGCAAAAGCGTTATACATGTGAAAAAGTTCAGCCGCAAAAAGTTCCGATTCATCACCGCCAGCGCCGGGTTTAATTTCAACAATAACGTTTTTTTCATCATTACTGTCTTTTGGTAATAAAGCGACTTTTAATTTAGGCGCAAGTTCAGCGATGGCGCCACGTAAAACCGGCAACTCTGTTTTGGCCATTTCAATTAATGTTTCGTCGCCTTCTGTTGAAAACTTTTCATATTCATCGATTTCTTTTTGTAATTCGAAATATTCGGTAATTAAATGAGAAAGCTCTTCAAGACTATTTTTTTCAATCAAGATTTTTTGTAATTCTTGTTGATTGCTAATTACAGCAGGGTCTTGCGCCATTTGGCTCAATTCTTTAAATCGGTTTAAAATTGATTGCAGTCTTTCAACTGGTATTTCTTGCATCTTATTTCCCTTTATTTTTTACTAAAAAACGGCTTCTAGTAACAGTATACTCGAAAGCCGTCTTTTTTAGTATCTACTTAGACTTTTTTGATTTTGCTTTTAAATCTTCCGCGGTTTTCATCTTAGCACGGAATTTGTCGACGCGGCCAGCGGTGTCGATGAACTTGGCAGTGCCGGTGTAGAACGGATGGCACGCTGAACAAACTTCGACTTCAATCTTGTCGGCGGTTGAGCCGGTTTCGAAAGTGTTGCCGCAGGAGCATTTAACTGGAACATTTGAATTGTATTGTGGGTGAATATCTTTTTTCATATTTTTTCCATCTAATTATTATAAGTGAGAAAAATTCCGTGACAAGCTATGCTTGGCTATTTTTTTGCTTTTCCTTTTTATTCAGTAACAAAATTATTATATCAGAAAAAGATTTATTTGTCAAAGGCTTAATTGTAAGTTATTATCGGTTGAGGGGGGAGGAGATCACTGTGAAAATCTGCAAAGGATACACCAGAATTGTTGTAGTATTGCCTTCTATTAGAATCGCCGTCAAGTTACCGCGATTCTATATCTGGAATGCAATCAGAACTATGTTTTGGTTGGTCTTTAAACATAGAAGGTGGCGACGGATCTGGCAATTTACTTTTTGTCATCCAGAAATGTGGGGAACAATTCCTCATTTTCTCCTTGGTGGGATTCACGCGAATTGGCTCGAGTTTGTGTTTTACGTAAAAACTCGGAATCCTTTTTTGCAGCCAACATACTTTTCGTTTTTCGGGCTGTTGAACATTCAGAAAGCGGGGAAAGAATGTACTCTGGAGTTAGTCGATGTTTGGTGTAATCTTCAAGAGATAACCAACATGGGATGTTTTCCCGATGGACACGCTTTCGCTAACCCTGCCAATTTCAGTCTGGAAGACGGAAAACTAAGGATGTTCGACTATGGAAGCGTGGGCACCTGTGAAGTGATTTCAAAGTATGGCGATAAGATGTTTCAGGAATTTGATCCGAACTTCAGCTGGGAAAAATTCAAAAAGTTAAGTTTGCACATTTACACACAGATCAAGAGGCTTAGCTAGAGCTTGCCTCTTTTTTTATTTCTTTACCTCTTGTCATCTAACCATAAATATGATAAGATTTCTTTGTAATTATAAAAAACATTAATTTGTTCGCCATCCCTAGCCACTGTCAGATTTATTAAAATCTGCCCTTAGGTTTTGATCCTGGTGGACACAACAAAGGAAAACCTTGCAAATGCCCACACTAATTGAACTTCTGGAAGCAGGTGCTCATTTCGGACACAAAAAAGAGCGCAGCCATCCTAAAGCCAAAGAATTTACTTTTACCCTCCGCGAAGGTGTTTATGTTATCGATTTAGAAAAGACCCTTTCAGGTCTTGAAGCGGCTCTCGAATTTTTAAAGAAACAAGCGAGTTTAGGGAAAACCATTCTTTTTGTTGGTACCAAAAAACAAGCGCAAGTTTTAACCCAAAAAGTGGCTGAAAATACTGGCATGCCTTACATCAGTCACCGTTGGTTGGGTGGAACTCTTACCAACTTTGAAACTATCCGAAGAAATATCACTCAGTTAGATACTTTAGAAGCCAAAACCAATTCACCGGAATTTGATCTTTTAACCAAAAAAGAAAAGAAAGTTATTACAGATAAGATTGAAAAGTTGATGAGCACTTTTGGTGGTGTTAGAAAAATGAGAAATTTACCAGATGCGATTTTTGTTATTGATGCGGCTAAAGAAAAATTAGCTCTCGAAGAAGGAAACCGCATGGAAATTCCGATCGCCGCTATCTGTGATACTGATGCTAACCCAGAGATGGTCACTTATCCAATCCCAGCTAATGATGATGCTCCAAAAACTCTCGATATGTTGATGAAATTAGTAGAAACTGCTGTTTTGGAAGGCGAAGGCATGAAAAATGTAGAAGCGCCTAAAGCGGAAGTTAAAACTGAAACACCTGCGAAAAAAGAAGAAGCAAAAGAAGACAAAAAGCCTGCTAAACCATCTGTAAAAGCAGAGAAGAAATAAAAATTAGAGGAGAAGATATGACAGCTAGTGAAATCGCAAAATTAAGAGAAGAAACTGGCGCCGGCGTAATGGATTGTAAAAATGCGCTCGAAGAGGCCAAAGGAAACTTTGAAGAAGCTAAAAAAATATTAGCCGGTAACGCTGCTGCGATTGCCAAAAAGAAAGCAGAACGCGCCACTAAACATGGTTTAATCGAAACCTATGTTCACAGTGGAAGAATCGGTGTGATGTTGGAATTGGCATCGGAAAGTGATTTCGTTGCCAAGAACGCTGAATTCAAAGAATTGGCCCATCAAGTCGCAATGCAAATTGCTTCCATGAGTCCAAAAAATATTGATGAATTGCTTAAACAAGAATTCATCATGGATTCAAAAATGACCATCGAAGATTTGATTAATTCTAAAATTGCTAAAATTCGTGAAAATATTAAAGTTAACCGTTTCGTTCGTTATGAATTAGGGGAAGAAGAGGGAAGAGAATAGCCTTCTCTTTATAGTAATAAGTAATAAAAGATAAGGGAGGAATATGGCTCTACAACCAATCCTAAATCAATTGAAGCCTAAGATGAATGAAGTAACCGATAAACTGGTCGAAGACCTGCGTACGGTGCGCACCGGCAAAGCTAGCGGTTCTTTAATTGAAAATATTATGATCTCTTACTACGGCGCCCAAACGCCTTTAAAAAATATGGCCAATATTACTACGCCGGACGCTTTTTTGATTGTTGTCCAACCATGGGATGCTAATGCTTTAAATGATATTGAAAACGGATTAAAGAATTCCGATATGGGTTTTAGCACTGCCAACGATGGTCGTGTTATCCGTATTTCCTTGCCACCATTAACAGAAGAACGGCGCAATGATTTCATTAAATTGATTCATCAGAAAGCCGAAAGCGCTCGTATCGCCCTCCGAAATGTGCGTCAAACTGCCTGGGAAGATATTCAAGCTGAAAAAAAGTCTGGGGAATTGACAGAAGACGATCTTTATCAAGGGGAAAAAGATCTAAATAAAATGATCGAAGACGCAAACAATCAAATTAAAACAGTGATTGACGCTAAAGAAAAAGAACTAAAACAGATATGATTTTAACTATAATCGTTTTCATTGCTATCCTAGGGCTCCTGATCTTTGTTCATGAGGCCGGCCATTTTTTGGTGGCTAAATTAGCCAAAGTTAAAGTTGAGGAATTCGCTTTTGGTTTTCCGCCCAGACTGTTTACTGTTAAAAGGGGCGAAACAAATTATTCAATTAATGCTATTCCATTGGGCGGATATGTTAAACTTTTTGGCGAAGAAGGCCAAAGCCATGCCGCCAATTCATTTATGGGTAAAACCGTCCTTCAGCGAATCGCCATTGTTGTTGCTGGTGTGGTTATGAACTTTGTCTTAGCTATTATTTTAATGGCGATCGGTTTTATGATCGGCATGACGCCTTTAGTCTCCGATCCGGCGACGATGGCTGGCCAAAAAGATTCTAAAGTAATGATCGCTTACGTTCAAAAAGATTCGCCTGCTGAAAAAGCCGGTATTACTAATGGCACTATTTTAAATGGCTTTGATTCAACTACAGATTTGCAAAAATACACTCAAGAACATATTGGTCAATCTGTAGTTTTCTCAACAGAAAAGCAGAATCAATCAAAAGATTTAAACGTGACTTTATCAGCCGACAAGGAAGCACCATTGGGAGTTGGGATAATTTCCATTACCAAGGTTAAGCAAGGATTTTTCCAAGCTTTTGGTACCTCAGTCAAAGAAACTGGCCTTGTGATTAAAACGTTCTTTGTTTTTATCTATGACATTTTAAGAAATATTTTCACAACTGGACACACTGGTCCAGAAGGAGAGTCTGTTTCTGGACCAGTTGGCTTATTTAATTTCACCTCAGAAGCGATCAAAATCGGCTGGATTTATGTTTTGCAATTGGTCATCTTATTGAGCATAAACCTAGGCATTATTAATATTTTGCCGTTTCCAGCGCTCGATGGTGGCAAGGTTTTATTTCTTGCTCTTGAAGGAATTTTTAGAAAAAAGGTTATACGTCAAGAAGTTGAAAACTGGATTCACATGATTGGCTTTGCCTTATTAATTATACTTATGATCGCCATCACTTATCGCGATATTATTAGGAGGTAATTTTGAAATATTCCCAGAGCTTTATCAAAACCAAAAAAGAAACGCCAAGAGGCGCCAATTCCATAAACCAAGCCCTATTAGAACGAGGGTCGTTCATTTACCAAGTTGGTTCTGGTATTTTTGCTTATTTGCCATTGGGATATAAAGTTTATGAAAA
>Ga0209318_1000507_pt1 | contig 37509 bp, 55 predicted proteins | sample RifGroE1_FD_183999 | JGI IMG/M metagenome (GOLD analysis project Ga0209318, IMG submission 183999) | Groundwater microbial communities from Rifle, Colorado, USA - Groundwater E1 (SPAdes) (version 2) | ecosystem: Environmental > Aquatic > Deep subsurface > Groundwater | place: Rifle, Colorado... | reverse complement strand
GTTCGAATGTATCCGCACCCCCTTTCTGAGAAAGGACCCATTTAATTTCATAATTATTTAAAACCTTCAGAAAATGCTTTATTATAATGTTTTTCAAATACTTTCTTGTGAGTTAGCATTCCAACTTTAACAAAATCAAAACGTTTCTTATAGTTTGGTTTTGAAACAAACCAGAACAATGGTTTAATATTCCCAGATTTATTCCTTTGCCAAATACCTGAAGGCAATGCGCTTGGTTGTTTTGGTACAAAAAAGGTTGCACGGGTTGGATTTCTTTTCTTAGATGCTGCTGTGATGTTAGCGTCAAACCCAGCGCTATTGAAAGCGCTTAAGCCTGACAATATCTGCGTCATCTTTCCTTGTGTAACATTTCCAAATTGATTTAATGTTAACCCCGGCGCAGGTGCAATAAACTTGTTTGATGGTAAATAGCCCTTGTCTCTCAACCAAAACTCCGAACGCTTAACCTTACGTTCGCCTCCTAAAATTTGCGGAGTAAGATAATCATCGGGGGGCATACCCTTTCCTAAAAAGTCTAAGAGTTTCAATTCTCCTGTCATTTTTTCTGGATATTTAGCTTTGTTGTAAACAACACTTTTCTTTTTTGTAAATGCAGTTGGATTTTTAAATACTTTCGATATCTCTTTCTTCTCTTCCTGCTGCATATCCCAAAGAGTCCGGTTGATAGCTACAGCCATAGTAAATTGAGAGTGCTTATTTAATTTATTAAGAGACTCCACAACCTTTTTTATATTATTAACTTTTATATTAATCATGACCGCCTACATAGTAAAAGTTATTTGTTCCTGTTCTCTTTAACTTCTTCAAATCCTTGGTTGTAAAGTTGTTGTCAACTATCTCCAACTTCACATCTTTGTTAATCACCCACACCCATTCTTTATTAAGGTTTAGTGTGAACGTACCGAACGATGCATAAATAACATTACCTTGCTTCTTACAATGATGCGCAAGCAGTCTCTCGCCGTTAGGCATTTTTAATATGCACTTTACCCATTCACTCATAACACAATCACGTTATCCTTATGGATTTCCTTTAACAACTCTACCTCTTGAGCTTCGAAATACTCAACGTTCGGTTTAAAGATTTGATTCTTCAGTATCACTAACTCTTTATGAGCGTCTTCACCTATACGTTTTGTTACCCATATTTGTTTTTCAGCAGGATGCGAATCCAAATAAGGATGACAATTCTCTTTACATAAATAGAAAGTATTATTAGGATGAAACTTAAGCTGTATAAACGCGCGGCTGAAGTAATGAGCCCACTCACAAAACACCGGCTTGCCGCAGCGTTCGCATCTGCCGCCGCTTCTTAACTTTACAAATTGTTTTGAGAGCAGCTCTAACCGTCTGTAAAGGGTCTTTAATATTTTCTTATTCTTATTTAAGATCATATCGGCAAATCTTCCTGTTCGCGTTCCCCGATGTTTGGCTCGTATCTCTCGGGATCAATTTCTTTGTATTCTCCATTCTTCATATAGTATGTAATAAACCTTCCGCCGCTGCCGCTATGACGGCTGTTCTTATAATCAATTACAAACAAACCGCCGTCAACTTTCAATTCTTGTGACCCTATCTTTATTCTTTCTTTGCCTTCATTAATAGGCTTCGAAACCGAGAACCAAAAGTCGCAATCTTTTTCAAGCGCCGTGCTCTCTGCAGTTTTACCTTCTTTGTTTTCTTGTGAGAGAATAATCATTCGCAGTTTCAACTCATTAGTTAGGCGCTTCAACATGCGCGATATTTCAGCGATGTCAAGGTCTCTGCGTTCGCGTTTCTGTACTACCTCAATCAACGAGATGTAATCAATCATTATGGTTTTAACATCATGCTTGCGGTTTAAGTATCTTATCTTTGATGCTAACTGCTGTTCGTTTAAAACTTCGTCGACAATAAAAAACTTTTTACCTTCAAACAATCCAACAGCTTTATCAAATGTTGTTATCATTTTCCTTTTGTCGTAATGCAATTCTCCGGCGTTATTTTTCATACCAGGGTTTCTTAAGTAGTCGTAACGGGTCCCGGTTGCAAGAGATAAATTCTTTTTCGCGTATTGAATGAACGGCATTTCATAAGTAAACAACGCGGTTGGTTCGCCATAGGTTTTAAAGAAATCCAACATGATTGATAAACCTGTAGTTGTTTTCCCACCTTTAGGTTGACCGGAGATTACAACCATCTCACCTGGTAATATACCGCCGGTTGCAATGTTGAACGATGAAAAATTAGTTGTCTTATAAGCCAGCCTGCTGCCGTCTGTTTGTTCGTGTTGCAAATCTTCATAAATCTTTTTCAGCTCATCGCCGAGATTTTTTTCCGGTTCCATAAAATTAATTTTATCCGTGATGTGATTTATTTTTGCTTTTGCCGCTTCAACCAATTCAACGGCATCTTCTTCGGCGTAACATTTTTCAATTGTCTGCACGGAAAAATTTATCAACTGTCGCAGTATCCATTTATCAATAATTATCATTGAGTGATATTCAATGTTCGCGGCAGATGAAATATTCTGCGCAAGCTCGCTTATATACACCGCTAATTCTTGTACATCATTTTTAGGTGACTTTTTTAATTCTTGGTAAACAGTAACAGTATCTACCGGCAGATTAGCTCTGAACAATAAACACATCGCTTCAAATACAGATCTGTTTTTATTGCTGTAAAAATGTTCCGGCTTTAACAGTTCCATTCCTTTCGGCACCGCTTCGGGTTCAAGCATCATGGCGCCGAGCACAGAGGCTTCAACTTCAACAGCGTTTGGCGGTATTTTAGATTTGGTCATGTTATTAAATTTTGTTTTGATAACTATCTTTTAGATTAAATCTATATTTGACATGTGATAAACTTCCACAGCCCAACATATCGCAGTTATGGGTTTCGTCTTCTGTATCAATATCATCAATAACTAATACCTCAGTTGCAGTTAAATAACATTCAACAAGCTTTGCTCCGCGTGGAATCATGTAATTTTGTACTTCAATTTTTTGAGTTCCTTTTTTTTCTTTAGTTTTTCTTCGCTCATTAAATGTTTTTTTTATATTCGATTCGATTGTGTTCATGCCTCTACCCCTATCCGTTTTGTTTGATGTTCCTCAACTACGCTGCGCTGCTTATCTGCAGCCTCCGGAAACTCATTGTACCGCCGGTCTCTCAGCCAATTATGTGCAAAGGGTATATATCTGCCTGTTTCTTTCCCCCATTCTTCACAAAGCTTAAACGCTTGCAGCGATTCAAATATTTTTGTTTGGATGTACGGCTTAGTGTCAATCCCTTGGTTCAGCCACTCCAGCCATGCGGTGTATTCCTTTTCCTTTTTGGGATATTCCTCTAAAAAAAGTTTAAACGTTTCACTTCGGAACCCGTCATCCTCAGCAATTGCATTTCTTTGAGACTGTTCCGGAACTAATTCAAAATGTTTCCCGCGCGCGCCTGGTGTGTCTCTTCTGTGTCTATCCTGTGTCTTTAAAGCCTTTTTAAAAGGATTCTCAAAAGTAGCACTCCGACTCCCACTTTTGGGTAGTCCGACTCCCGTTTTTGGGTAGTCCGAGCTCTCATTTTGAGAATCAATTTTCAGCGTGTTTTTTACGCTTTCTTGTTTGGACTCCAATTTTTGAGAATCAATTTTTGATTCGTTTTCGTGTTTTTCTTTTTCCAGACTCTCATTTTGAGAGGCGGTTTTCTTTAGATATTCCAACATAGTAGGTCCGTAAGTGTACCACTTTGTTGTATCGTTCGCGTCCTCATTATAGTTGCCGGTCAAAATCCAACCGTCGGTTTCAAGCTGCTTCATCCATCTGTAAACAGACTTAACAGATTTGAAAAAAAGAAACTTTTCAAGAAAAGCTTTTGCGGTATCATAAAACCAATACTTGCCGTCGTGGAAATTTTGATTTGTATTTTTGTTATGTTCAACAAAATAAAATATTCTCTGCAGCAAAATCGCTTTTTCGATTCCCACTTTCCCGGCTAAATCATTATTAAAAATTGTGCTATCGTTCAAAATAATTTTCCCTTAATTTCGTTAGCAGTATTGTTCTAAAATTTTGTCTGTTTCTTTTTTGATGTGATTAATCGCAGTTATTACTTCCTCCGGTATGAAAGCCTCGTTAAAATCTATGCCGTCCAAATCATCGTTTAAAGTATCAAGAGCGTTAAGTACGGCAAGCTTAAGCGTACGTGTTTTAGGTAAGGTGTAATTTCTGTCAATGTTTTCTTCGGCATCTTCATCCTCTTTATAAGGTAATTGCAGTTTCATAGTTGTGGAAAACAAATCAACAAAATCCCGCGTGAAAATTATCTCAATACAAACACCGTCTTTAGCGTCCTCGTATCCTGATACAATTGAAGCGCCTATGTTAATTCTGCCCAATTCAAGCGCGCCGGAGATGTATTTACTTTTGATGTTGTTAACATCAACGCCGAGTTTTGATACTATGAAATAGTACTCATCATCTTCGGCTTGTGATAACAAAAGCACTCTTACAATGATCTGTGTAAGCTGTACACGGGTTAGTTTAATTAATTCGGGATACCAGATGCCGAACCATTGACTTGATTTTTTATTTACATCATCAAGCGTTATGTTTAGTTCAAAGGCGTCTATGATTTGTTCCTTCATTGTTTCTGTGTTGATGGTTACGTAGTTATCGAGAATGAAAACAGAGGCAACTATAGCAAGTTCATTATTCTCAAATTCTTCAACCTCAGTAATTGCCGTGTTGTAAATTTCAACGGCAGCCGCTTCATCAATTGGGGTAAAGTATTCGTCTACTTTCTTTTTTTCTTCAGTAAGTTTTTCCCATGCATCCGGAAAAAATTCATTATCAACAATATCACTGACTATAACCTCAGGCAGATCTTTGTTGAGAATTATATCAACTATTTGTCCGGCTTTTTGGTTCGCGTCAACGTATATGCCTTTTTTCTTCAGCTTTTTATACGGCTTGTGTATGCCGGTGTCGTAGACTTCAAAATCAGTGTGCTCACTAAGAGTGTTTTTCTCAAACTGGGGTAAAGCTTTATTAAAGGAATAACTTTTCAGCAGATAAAGTTCTTCGCCTTTCTCCCGGTAATTTTCTATCTGGAAATAAATGAACGCCGTTAATTTATCGCTGAAACAAGCCTTATCGGTGCACCTGTCATCCTCAGCGTATTCCGGAAACAGATGTTCGTTATACCCGGTTCTTTTCGGGCAGTCAACACAGCTTCCGGCTTTGGTTAAATTTTTGTCTTTAAGGCTCCAAGGAACATTTTGCAGCGCAAGCATATAGTTGCTTTCTATATGTTCCTTAAGTTCGGTAATGGATTTTTGTGAGCCGTTGTATGTGTTCATTAAAAATTTTAATAAAGGTTTCTGCTGCACTTCGGCATGCCGCGCAAGTATAAGCGCATGACCGAGAAATATTTTGTTTTCAAGTAAAGCGGTTTTTGCTTCCTCAATAAGATCGTTTAGTTTGATACGTTGATAAACGTAATTCAGATTCTTCCCAAGCTTTGCCGCCACCAGCCCGGCATCGTACTTGCCGGTATCCAACAGCTTCTTAAAACCTTCCGCCTCTTTAAGCGGGTGTATTCCTTTGCGCTGTAAGTTTTCAATCAGTTGTATTTCCAAAACGGCGTTATCATCAAGCTGCCTAATTATACACGGCATTTCTTCAAGGTTGGAATAAAGTGCCGCCCTGTATCTTCTTTCGCCGAAGATTATTTTGTACTTATCTTCAAACTTGCGCACCGATATCGGCTGCAGTATTCCGTGAATTGTAATTGATTTTGCAAGTTCAAAAAAATCCGGAGAGTTAACATCAACCGCACCGCGCGGGTTAGCTTCATCAATTACTATTTGATCAATTGGTATTTGTTTTAATCTTTCCACCAGCCACCTCTTTTTTTATTAAATAATTTTTTAATAAATTGTTTTTATTTTCCCTTGCGGAACTACTTCTTCATCTGTCATTTAATTTCCATAAGTTTATCAACAGCGAGCTTAATCATCAGCTCTACCATGTCGATGTTTTTAACAAACTTGTGAATTTCAAAACGTACGAACGCGGAGTCTTTTTCTTCTGAGAAAGTGAACGTAAACTTTACGCTCCTTATCGCTTCGCCTATTATGTGCGGCGAGTCGATTTCTTTCTGCCGGTCGGTAAGCCCTCTTACTTTTAAGTTTACCTCATGCGGCAGACGAGCGGTAATCTTGCGGGTATTGCCGACTGTCTCAACGTAGTAGCTGATCTGGATTTTGCTTTTATCCATTCTTCAAACCGTTCCCGAAATTAAATACCAACTCCTTGAACATATCGTTAAATTTTTCTTCGGTAAGTCTGCCGGTAAGTGCAGAAGTGTTTTCGGATTCGATTATATACTTACGAAGCGAAATCTCATCCATGTTCTCAACACATTTTGTAATAACTTCCCAAAAATTATTTGGCATAGTAACGGTTGCAAAAGCTTTGTCTTTATGTATCATAATTTGCTCCTTGAATTTGCTTGTTTATCATTCAGCGCGGCGGGCTTGTAGTTAACAACCTTGTACCCGTCAGGCGCCAGCCATACTTCACCCGGCGCGATTGGCTGAACTATATTTCCACTTCTGTCTTCGGCTCCGCTGTTAATTTCCCAATGATTATTCGGCATCGTTATAATTGGAAAACGTTTGTCTTTATGTTTCATTGTTTACTTCTCGGGAATTCTTTGTATTCAACGCCGTCCAATAACGCTCCGGCTTTCTTTTTACCGTCTCTCATAAAATGATATTGAGCTTCGACAAAGAAAACAGACGCGCACGGTAATGGTATCGGCTTAAATTCTCCCCACTGCTTAAAAAAGAAAGGCACACCCGCAGCCTTACACTGATCGCGTAAACCTCTTGCCCAATCCGGGTGCATAGGTCTTACGTTTTTATTTTTCCCACTTTCCCCGCCTGCTATTACCCAATCGAGTTTCATATTAATTCCTTCTTCCGGGTAATTTTCATCAAGCCCCGTCAACCAATTTATTCCCAACTCTTTATCATATTTATTTAGCTCGATGGGTCCTAAAAGAGGCTCTGCGGATATAAATCTAATAGCTGCCGGTATTTGTAAAAGCATAGGAATTCTTTCATCTGCCGCTTTCTGGTCTTCTACCGAAACCCCTATCCAAACATTCGGAAGCGGCCAGTCATCGCCTAATGCAACACACAAAGGATAGCTGCCGGGCCAGCGGTTGGTTACTTCGTATATTTCTTCAGTAAAGAATTTTAAAGCCCGCTCCGGGCGTTTTGTTAATATTTGGTAGGTGTGATTCGTTTCAGATTCGCCCATAAAACAATTAGGGTCATCATGCTCGCAGTCTTTTTTCCTGCACACAAGCGGAAACGCGGCCATGGTGTTAAACACATACGCAATAAACTCCGCCGGCACATCCTCATGAAAAAGATCGCTCATTGAGTTAACAAAAAATATTGAAGGCGTTTTTACTTTAAGCGGATTCATCAAACTTTCATAGTGACAAACAACCTTGCTGAACGGATCGCTGTATTTTTTTACTCCCATAGCCGTTAATCTTTTGTGCATTACTTCGGCGTAGCAGTGTTTACAGCCTTGCGAAACTTTGCTGCATCCCGTAACCGGGTTCCATGTTCTTTCGGTCCATTCTATTTTTGATTCAGCCATAAATCACTTCCCTTTTTTCTAAAAATTCTCTCAAGTGATAATGTCTTATTAATTTTACATCCTTCAATTTTCCCATAACTTTTTTCTTCTCAACTACAAAAGGAATATCTTTGCCGAGTAATACTTCCTCAAAATCTGTGCGGCTCATCCTCAGCAAGCGCGAAGCATCTTCTATGCTGAACAGGTAACTATCACAGTTCATAAGCTCCACATGCCTCTTTGATATTTGCCTTTGCTTTGCCATCTATAAACCCGAAAAAATAATTACTATAAACGCCGCCGCGATGAGCAGCATAAAAAACATTGTTCTGAATAAACCAATAGCTCCCAACCTCTGCTGGCAATCTTCATAAAGCTTGCAGTTCACACAATCATCCGAATGTGTAACTGTCTTATCCAACTCCCAGCAATGGAACGGTTGTTTAGTTATTGATTTCATTAAAGATCATCCCGTGGTTAAGTAGATTAATTATTGAGTCCATACTCTTTTCAACCTTCGCCATTCTTTCTTCATTTTGTTTTTTACTCGCGATCCTCAGCCGTTCAACCACAGATATTAGTTTGCACTTTTCACGTTCGGTTAAAACGTTATCGGAGATCGCTTGCAATACTTCGTCGTAAAATTGTTCAAGGTTCATTTCGGAAGTTTTATTATTGAGCAGATGCCCGGCGGCTTTCAACAAGGCTTCGCACTCTTTACTGTCATCAAGTATTAATTCAATTCCTTGTATCATAAAAAATTTTTGCGCCCCTTGTTTTATGTCATCCCTAAGCTGCCTGGAGTTGTTTAATTGATAGCTCAATGTTTTCGCCGAGATTGCTAAATAGCTCGCGAGGTTTTTTTGATTAACCCCGCTTACCATTAAATTTGTTTTTATTTTATCCGCCGCCGCGCACATATAAACCTCCTACATCCCCGCATGTTTTTGGCGGGGATCCATTGTTTATTTCCAGTAAAAAGTTTCGTTTGGTTGAATGATGTTTCTTGACTGCAAATAATCATTCACTGCATCGAGCAGTAAAATTTCTTCCTGATGATCTTCGCGGCTGAGCTTGCCGGCGAGAGCCAACTCAACCGACTTTCTAAATGAGTTAGCTAAATATTTGTTGAATTGTTTTCTCGTGTTGTCTTCATATTCAACATTGTAAGTTTTTAACTGATCTTTTTTGCTTCGGTCTTCAAGAAATTTCATTCCCTCTAAATCGCCAATATTTCTTTCGTAAAACTTTTTTAATTCTTCATCATTTTCAAAATCAATGATCAAACGGGTTTTGTCTTCCAACCCGGGTACTAAGCCTGTCGAAGTATCTGTCATTTTATTTAACCCCTTTTTAATTTTTTGAACGCTTAATTTGGTTCACTCTTTTACAAATTACGGACAAACGTTTTTTGTCTGCGGGTGTTGATGCAAAAAGCATCTTGCCCAAAACCTGTAATTCATACTGCTTGTCCATGTCTTTTAATTCTTCAGCCATTTTAGTTACCTCATTTAATTTGTTTCTGAAATCAATTTTTCCGTAGTTGCCTTCAGTATGTTTATTCCGCTGTCCCGTGAAAGATTTGTTGAGTAATAAACCTTTGTATAATTAGGCGGCAGCGAATAAACAACAGCAACCCCCGCCCTTTGCCCGGGGCAAAACATGTTGGAAATTAATTTCTCAACTTCCTTCCTTACATTTGCTGCTTGTTTTATTTCTTCGCTGTTCATCGCCGCCTATTATTCTTAACTTTTTAGATTACCTTGCGTAGATTCCCCGCTTTCTCCAAGCGCTTCGGATTCGTTTGTGTTTATATTACTTCCGGGTTTTTTAAGAGATTCGGAGTTTAAAACATCATGTATAACAGCAAGCCGCGCAGGCTTATTGCCGTTAAAAGCATCATAGATTACAGAGTTGCTGCAGTTAAATTTTTTCATCAGCTCTTTAACGTAATTTTTACGCCCGAAAGCGATAATTGCACGCAGTCTCTCTTCTTCCGCGTTAAGAAGTTTGCCACGCTCTACATATTGCTTAATAAGGTCTGTGTTGTTAAATTGTACGTTCATATCATTCTTTGGTTTTTATAATTTTTTGCGAGGAATTGACGCTAATACTTCTTTGGTTCCGTCTTCAAAAATTGCCGGTATTAATTCCTTTGCAATTTGTTCGTAATGTTTATCAAATTTAGGTTCAAGAAATGGATATAATTTCTCCGCTAATTCATCGTAAAATTTTTGACTTTGAGTTAATCTATCCCATCCGGCAACAAGTTTTTCTTGCTCGGATTCCCGGATTACTTGGAAGCAATCTTCTAAAGATTTTGGCGCGTAACCCTCGCAAGGGACTGTACTGTTGTCATCATAGCGCGTTACCGAATATGATATCTCATAACCGAGATCTTTTGTTTCAATAATAAATTTTGTCATAGGAGTCTCCATGAATAATGATTTAAGTTTACAAATGCATGCAAAGGAAGAAGCAAGCCGTTTAACAATTGGTGAGTTGAAAAAACGCCTTTCAAATTATCCTGATGATTGGCAGATAACTTTCGGTAGTAATCGTAATGGTGAGTTACTTGTTTTTTATAGGACAAAACCCAGAGGCGAAAAACTTTTACAAATTGAATTGAATGAATTGACAGAAGATCAATGAGGAATTGACGTATGGATAAATTTCTATTTAAAGAGCCGTCGTTTAGTTTTAGCGACCGTGATCTGTATAATATGTTGTTGAATGAAATCATTAAGTTAAACGCCTCTGTTAATACGTTGATTGAAATAACGATAACCGAGAAAGCTAAAGTATCCGGCGAGCCTGTAGAAAAGTTTGCTAAGGAAATTGCAGACAGCATAACAAAAAGATTTAATGAAACTATGGCTGCCTATGCCGGTATGTTCGGTGACAAGACTTGATTCCGACTTCTGAGGCATAAGAGACTTTGCAAGAAGTTCAGGGTCGCTATATTCTTGGAATTTAGTTATTGTATATATTTTTGTCATCGCCGTTCACCCGTTGTTGGTTTGTTGAAATTATTTTTATCAGTAAAGGAAATTTTATTTATGAAAAAACATTTAACAGAAAATGATTATCACCTCGGTATTTTTATAACCGAAGCAAAGCACGCCTACGCTTTAGAAAAATTCGGTGATCATTTAGGCGGTCAAAAATTTTACGGAAAGGTGAAAGGATTCGAAGCAATACATTTTTACCTGGTCGAAAAATATAGATGGACATTAAGCTACGCGCGTTCTCTTCCCTATAAAGATATGCGGCTTCTCTTAATTGAAGAAATGAAAGATTGGAAGTTGCCAGAAGAGTTTCGCGCTCAAGCGCTTTAAGGTAATTATTTTCTTCAGCAGGCGGCGCAGCAAGGTATTCTCTCTGTGCCCTTCTGAACTTATAATATAATTCCATAAGGTGCGCTCTTTGTTCAGGAAGATATCTATGTTCCACTTTTCAACCCCTAATATTATTCTTTCGGGTAGAAATATATGGTAATTACATTATGATGTCAAGAAAAAAATAAAGGAATTACATTAATGTCAACATTTCTTATTATTTCCGCAATAATCGCAATAATTTTCTTTGGGATTAAGCGAATTTTAAAAAATGCTTTCAATTATAAACCAGAAGTAAAGGTAAAATTTGGAGATGAAACGGAAGAAGGCTTAGATATTCAATATAACTTCCCAGAGGTAATAATAGAATTACCTCAGTTACCCGATGAATTTGATAGACCAATTAAAATAAAAAGTTTTAGCGAACCAAAACTTTTTTATGAATTAAATCTATATAAATATACTTGTACTTGTCCTGACTTTGAAGATCGAAGAATTCAATTTGCTATGAATAATCCACAGCGTTTATGTAAACATTTATTACAGGCAATTTACGAAAGAAAGAAAATTCAAAAATTTTTCGATCCAATTGAACATTATTTTTTAACAAGATATCGTAAAAAACAAAGAGAGAAATTAACAACAATAACGTTGGTGAATAATGAAAAATTAGGCATTGTTTGGATGAACAATAAAGAATGGATTGATATTCTTGAACAAAACGAAACCGGCTCTGTTCAAAAATATGGTTATAATTTTTTTGAAAAGAGATGGTCATATGGGACTAAACCTATTAATTATAAAGCTATTGAAACAACTCTTCGGGCAAAATAAATGTTGTCAAAAAAACAAATTGGAAATAATTTACGAACTTTTGCAGAGAAGAAATTTAAAAGTTTAACCGATCTGGCGGATAAGTTAGGCATGTCATTACAAGCTTTCAGAACTTATTATGATGGGGATAGCGTTCCCGGCGGAAGAATCTTAGCAAAGCTTTCAGAATTAGGTTGTGATATAAATTGGCTTCTTAACGGTGATGATCAATCCCCGGCAGTTGTGCGCGAAAGCAACGTTGATTATAAATTAATTACCGAAGTTGAAGCCCTAAGCAAAGAGCTTGCAAAATTAAAAGAAGAAGTAACGGCGTTAAAAGAAATGCATGGCGATCAAGCGCTGCTAATCCACAGCCTCAAAAAAGAAAATGAAAGTTTAGCAGAAGAGAACAGGGTGTTGCGGGTTCAATCGGAAAGCATCACAGCTGCTCATGTTAAAATTGATTTGGAAAAAAATGCAAAAATAAAAACCAAATAATTAATTTCCACCGTAAAGATAGTTTAAGTATATTTAAATTGAAGGGTAAGCAGAGACAAATCTTTATAGAAGGTGATGGAATGGAATTTCTTTTCTTGATCTGGATTGCGTCGATTATTATTGGGGTTGCCGTAGGCGTAAAAAAAGGCGAAGGCTGTATAAGTTTTTTTATGTGTTTTCTTTTAGGGCCAATATGGCTGCCGGTTGTTTTGTTATCTACGGGCAATCGGAAAAAGTGTTCTTACTGTCAGGAACGTATTGACAAGAAAGCTTTAATCTGTCCTCACTGTAAAACCGAAAATCCATTTAGAATGCCTCAGTATGATTTTGATTTTTTAAAACAATTCGGCAAATAAACTATTGTGAAAATTGTTAAGAAAATATTTTTCTATTTGATTGGTTCCGGAATGTTAATTTATATTTTAAAACACGAAGGGTATTCTAATAAACAAGTATTTCAATATGTAAGCGTTTTTGTAATTATTGTTCTACTTATAATATCTCAAATACAATCTCAAAGAAAAAAAAATAATGGCATTCCTCCGGAAGAAAGGTAAGTACTGGCAGATTATTTATTTTGATATTAATTCAAACAAGCAACGCGAACGAACCACCAAACAAACAAACGTACGCGCCGCTGAACTGAAGTTAAATGAGTTTGTAGAGACACATACTCCAAATACCCTATACATTCCCGCTCACAGCGCGCGTGTAACACTATCTAAAGCCTTTGAACTGTTTACCAAGGACCGCAAAATTGAAGACGATATATCCTCAGCAACCGTAAAGTCTTATAAAAAAGTTATCAACAGATTAATTAAAATAATCGGCGATCGAGAAGTAACAAAAATTACACTCGCAGTTGTAAAAGAATATAACGAAACACTCAGGAATGTTCCGGTAAGCCAAACAACATTTGCATCTTATAACAATCATCTTCATTCTTTTTTTTCGTGGCTTATAAAAAACAAATACTATCACTATGAGAATCCGTTTAAAAGAAGAAAGCCCGAAGAAAAAGAACCGCAAGCTTTCCCGGTTTGTAAAAGAATTTTATTGATGGCGCGGCTTAAGAAAGATAAAATGCTTGATAAATATATGGTGATTGGTTTAACGTATTTTTTCGCGTTGCGCATTGATGAAACAGCAAAACTTCGTGCAGAAAATTTTGATATGAAAAACATGGTGCTCGATCTCCGAAACCAAAAAGGTAAACGAGAAGATACAATACCAATACTCGATGACGCAGCAAAGTTTTTGAGAACAATTAATCTTCCGGAGTCCGGCAAACTGTTCCCGACATACAAAGATAAAGAAGCTATCCACAGCTGGTGGATGAGACTGAGAGTAATCTACAAAGAAAAATACGGAATGAATTTGTATTATAAATTTCACAGCTTAAGAGCAGCCCGCGCAACGGACCTTCTTAACTCCGGGCATGACTTATATTTCGTTAAAGAATTCATGCGGCATAAATCGGTAGTAACAACATTAAAATCATATACAAAAAGAATGATTGAACTGCAGCGAGTAGCAATGAATAAGAAACTAAATACGCGATTGTAATTATGGAAAAAAACATGGAAAAAATTTATTTACCAAACAAAAACAAATAAACAAATGTTCTTTGTAATCAGCAGGTTGCGGGTTCGAGTCCCATCACCAGCTCAAAGAAAGCCCGATTATGTTTTATAATCGGGGTTTTTTGTTTTTTAATACTTGCTCTTTTTTCTGCTTATTGCCTATAGGCGTCTGTGGGCGTTCCGTGGTTATGGAAAAATTATGGAAAAACCAAAAGCCCCGCGCTCCGCTTACGGCGCAATCAATCCATGCACGCGCGCCTTTGCAAGAAAATCATTAATTGCCGCCCTTGCCTCTACATCTATAACTGACCCTCCGGTTGCATCGGGTACGGCAGCCTGTTGAGAACTAAGAACCTGTACATCAAACCTTTTGATGTTGCCTTGAAAATTTACAGAGCCATCTGGGTTAAGAGTCATTGGATTATTTCCACCGCCAAAAAGTTTTAAGCCGGAAATATTGCTACTATGTCCTATGTCCAGCCAGTTACCACCCGTGAAGATATTCATTGACATCCAAATTAAGTCTGCCGTATTGTTAGAGTTACGCGAATAGATTGAAGCCCCATAATGCATACGTAATGTCCCAGCCGTTGAAGGATTGCTACCGAGACTTAAATAATCTGTTAAATTTAAACCCGCAAACTTAGCTTGCCCTCCTATAACACTGTCTGTGCCAGCATTTACTTCGCCAAAATTTGTTATACCTACACTGCTGAAATCAGCAACTGTATTAGAGTCAAGCTGGTTGAATTGAACAATCGGGCTGACCAATGTTGATATGCGCAATCCATAACTTTGTTTTTTACTAACATTATAAGATATTATCGGCATTCTGCTTTGCTCAACGCCAATACCTGCGTATTTTGACACCGTCGTATCCGGCGTCTCATTTTGTATCGTGTGGTTTTCCATTATAATAGGAGCCTCACAATATCGCACTTGAAGTCCGTAACCAAGTGAATTAGCTATATAGTTACTTAGGATTCTGTTATATTTGGAATTATACCCAGAAACACCGTCAAAGGTGACGCCATTACCATAATCTTCATTGCCGAAGAGTCCTGAATTAGTAATACTATTAGCAATAAAATCAATAAATGATGACTCCTGTATTTTTGCGCCCCTTGTTTGGCTTGAATCAATAATGTTGCCTACAAACTTGCAATTCGATGCGCCAATAGCTACTAATGCACCTGATGACGAAGACGGCGCCCCGTAAGTTCTTGTTATTATGTTTTTAGTCGCAATCGCATTTTTCGTATTTTCATAAAAAAGTATGCCCGCCGCGCACGAATCAATTATATTTTCATTAACTATTAAATATTCTTGGCTTTGTACGCCTGATAAATTTTTCTCTGCTTTGATTGCCCATTCTTTTGCATATTTAATTGTGTTCGTTGATAAAATACTGTTCCCTACCCTTGAATTTTCCGAAGGATATGAAGCTATATCTATCGTGCGCCAACCATACAACATAGTATTGTCATGTACATTCCACTGACCGCCTACAAGAATGAAGGTTTCATAACCATCACCCGGGTTATTCATCCCGAAACCAAGTGTGTAATTACTTCCAATTTCATTATTAACAGCAAGCTGCTCGGCGTTATACCAGTATATAGCGTTGGTTGTACTTGCAGAACTTGTATGCAGCGAATCAATGAAATCATTGAACATAACCTTGCTATTAGCAGTCCCTCTTAAATGTAAAGAAGTGAATGCCCCGGCTTGCCGGTTCTGAAAATAGTTTTTTTCTATCGTTAAAAAATTCGAGTTGTCATCCATAACGCCGTTCTGAACATCGTATATTTTGCAGTTTTTTATTGTAAGATTTTTTGTGTTATCAGACAATATACCATTACCTAACAGTCTACCATCGCCCTCAATTGAACTTCCGCCGATTATTGTTAGTCCATCAATGTCTATGTCGGAAACATTTTCAGCCGTGAACACATTCAAAAACCTTGTTGTATTTCTTACAATAGCCGAATTCCCTTTTAAATTTACATTTGATTTCAAATTTATTGTCCCCGCAGAAACAAAGTAATCTGCATTCCCAAAATTAACAGTGCCTTTCCCAATACTATTAATCGCTTTTTGAATCGGCGTTCTATCATTAGCCACGCCGTTCCCCTTAGCCAAAAACATTTGCGGAGTGACTTCCGTTATTTTCGTTGACTCACTGAAATCTACAGTCCCAGTCGTATCAAAAACAACATTCTCAAATGATCCTTTGATGGTTAATGTGTAACCGCTCGCAACAAAAATTTTTGTACCAATACCAAGTCCTTTAATTGTCACATTCGAATCAATAGTAACGTCGGCATTTAATGACCAGGACCCCGCGTTTAACACAAACATTTCGCCATTTACCTTAGCGGAATCATTTGCATTATTTATTGCGGCAGTACATTCAGATGGAGTTAAGCCCGAGGGCGCATTCGCGCGTTTAGCTGTACTCACAAAATCTATTGCATATATTTGTTTATCAATCTTTGCTTTGTAATCACGATGTAATTTAACAACAGTATCAACGCCCTCGACAATATATTCAAGCGTTTCATCATCAGCGTCTTTTGCAAGTCCGGTCCCATTGAGCAGCGCAATAACTGTCGGGCTTAATTGCTGAAGCCCCACCTCATCATCGGCAATATTTTCCCCCTGGATTCCAAGAGACTTAACCTGTATCATTCCGCCAACTCTTTCAAGGGTCACGTTATCTACAGCCACAACAGCGGTAACAACGTCATTAAATACACTGTCAATTATTTTAAAATTCTGATCCAATAATTTTCGATAAGTTTTCGTTGTATCGTTATATATATTTAATTCCAGATTAACGGTTTTCGTGTTTAAATCTTCGATATCTGATTCTGTTAAAAATAAAACTAGCGTTGAATCTATAATGGTTCCAAAAATATTATTCCATGTAATCTTTCGAGTACCGCCCTCTATTTTCACAGGAAATAAATCATCAGCAGAAAGCGTTGTTGTTTCAGGAAGTTCGGATATTTTTTGCGCTTCAATAAAATTTGAAGCCACAAATATTAATATTATTAAAAGTATCTTTTTCATTTGTCCCCCATGTAAATTTTGATCTTGCTAAGAAAACAACTCAGTTAAGATTGGTTCATCTTCTTCTGTGTGTATGTCTGCTCCAGTCTCTGCTTTAAGCGTGTCTGTGCCTGAGTACATCCTCTTGCATACAATAGTTATCTTTCCTTTCTTCGGCGTTTTTTTTATGATGCGGAAAGCGGTCTCTTTTAAATCATTGCCGTGTATATCCTGAATTTCATTCGTGCTTATAAAAACAATCTGCCCTACCTTAAGCGAGGAATCTTTTATCTCAACATCTTCGGTAAGTAAAGCTTGCGCGTCACGGTGTCTCTGGCGGCGTTTATCAAGTAATGAATTAACATAAGCGTCTATAGTTGCAGCAGCATCAAAAGCAACGTTAAGCCATATACAGTATTGAAGATCATATCTTTCATCCCCGTATTCATTGGGTGATCTGGCATCTGCGTCAGCTCCTATGTTTATTCTATTGAAGCCGTCCTTTTCTTCAATCGCTTTGTCCGGGTCAAAATTATTCCAGTATAAAACAGCGTCGGTGTATCTGCTGGCGTCGTTTTCATCCACGGATCCGGAGCCGTGGATAAAATTTGCGCGGTCGTTTAAGTGCTCAAAAGAAGCCGGAATCTCCGCGTGCGAAAGTATATCAACCTTGCCTTCTTCATTTTGAAAACACATACAGTCAACAGCGTTCACGAGCTGGAAGAAAAGTTTGTTTAGTTTTGTATCCTTGGTATTTATCAACAACCCAAAGTTTGGGCCGGACCATGCGGCTTCGTAATCATCAAATTTTGTTGTGCGGTATGTTGATGTCACGCCGATGTTATCAAGCACGTCCATCATTATTGTAAAAGGGTTATCTGCAGCATAAGTCAAATAAAGGAATATGTTTGTTCCTTCGGTGTGCCTTGCAACCTTTGAATCATACTGCCCGCGAACTATTCCCGTTAAAGTGTTTGTGCTTATCCCGGAGTAATAAATAATTTCTTTGTCTGTTTTAAAATATCCAGAGGCATCCATCTCTGAAGCGTCTGTAACATCAAGCGTTAAGTCCGCTGTTATTGCAGTCCAATTGCCCGCGCTCGATGGATCCGTTGAATCTAAGCGGTAGTATCTTTCTGCTTTCAGTAACGGGTATGAGCCCGATTCATCATAAATTCCTAAGTCTCTAAAAGTAGTAACATCGCCCGCGTCAACAAAAGAAGTTACGCCGGTACTTGTTGCAAATACCCATATTCTATAATTAGCCGCGCCGGCAATTGATGACCAGGTAATATCAACAGCGTTATTACTTCCTCCCGGTGTAATCGAATATCCTGTCGGAAATCCATAAGCAAAAATTCTTCCGTGAGCATCAATGGCAGACACAACATACCAATAAGTCTCTGCCGGATCTAAGGTTCCGGAGCCGTCTACAACTCCGGTTAAAGTCCCTGTTGTAAGCGGCAAGAAATCTATTCGTCTGCAGAAATCACCTATCGATGCTTCAAGTTCAGTCATCTCGGTTTCGCTTGCGGCTTCAAACATCATAGGCATATCTTCAGCTAAACTGATATCGGTCTTAAGCGGGTATTCGGTCTCGCTTAATTTTTTCATTAAATCAACGGCTTCAATATTTACAAAACCTTTTTCTATAGTTATGTTTTCCAGCTTGCCGATAAACCGCATCTGAAAATCCGCCGTATCAAGTCCTTCGTAACCTTCGTAGTATCTAATTATTCTGTTTCTATAATTAGGATTACGAGCAAGAAATTTTTTCCAGAATGTTCCTTGTATTTTATTTCTTTCAGACCAATAAGGATCAACGCCAACATCATTATCAGGCTCGTCGTAAATTTCTACCTTTAAGCGGCGGGTAACCGTATCGGCTTCTTTTATTTCTGTTGGAAGGTCATTAACACTTTTTATGGTTGGTTTTGCCGGAAAGTAATACGCGCGCGTTGAAGCTGGAAGATCGTGGTTGATGAATTTATATGTCTTAATAATCTTCGCGAAATTTGCCGGGTCTTTACAAGTAAAAAAAGTATTATAACATTTAATCGAGTCGGCGGCGGTGCAAGGAGATACCCCATAAACGTTGTCGCAGAAATCCATATCTATTTCTACGTAATCAATTTTTCTCCGGAGTAATTTATTTTGTTCGTCTGCAAAACTCATTCTTCCGATACTCCAATTAAGTCAATTGAAAATTCATCGTAATAAGTTTTTAACGAGAAGGGATTTCTCCGGACAAACGCCGGATCAAACTGAAGGAAATAAACATCATCGGTATTCACTTCCAGATCAACAGCGTAAAAGAAGGGCCTTAATAATTTCCCGTGAAGATTCCAGAACGGTTTAAAATAAGTATCATACCACGCTCTGGTAATTAATGTAAACCTTTGCGATACACGTATTGGATTATAAGTAAGCAGCCCGCCTAAGAAGTCACCGGCGCGGCTGTATTCACCTTCTATCTGTATTGATTCCTGCACAGGGTCAACCGGTATAACCGGCGGCCATAAAAATTCAAGCCGCTCTGCTAAATACATTGTGCCTATGTAAGGCACGGCTCCAAGACTGGAGATCTCGATACGCCAATTTGTGTGCGATGAGGTATCAAATATTTTTAAAATTGATTTGTCGTTTGCCGGTTCAAAAGTTAAAGCGGTCTGCCAGCCGCTGTTTTCGTATTGTACTTTAACAGTTGCTCCTGCCGTACCAAGGTTGTGATTAAATATCCCGATAGTATTTGCCGGAGCCGCGCCGGCAAGCTCTACGGCAATAGTAACTGTTTCCACACTGCCGCTTTTCCATAACGTGTATGACCGCCAGTCAATTATATTAACAACGTCATAGGCGCTGTCTGCGTTGGTTGAAGAAGCCGTGAGCGTACCGTTCCTGAATAAATTGTTATATAGTATTATCGGGGTCATTTCTAAAAATGTTTTTTTCTTTAATTGATATTTGTTCAAGCCACTCTGAAACAACAAATGAGGGACATGCTTTAGCCGCGAAATTATTATGCCCGGCAATCTTAATATCCGGATGCCGGAGAACTGTATATTCTACATAAGTTTTAAGAGTGTTTCTTTGTGCAAGTGTGCGCGTATCTTTTGGTTGCATTTTTTTATCGCAACCGCCCGCGTAAACTATGTGCCTGCTTACGCCGTTTAATCCCTGTACGCCCCACGTCATTTCGTTATAATCAACTTCATCGTTTTGATCAAAGGGAGTTAGATTAATTAACGAGCCGTCCAGCATAATAAGATCGCTGTAACCGACACGGGACCAGCCGCGCCCTCTTAAAGTCTTTACAGATACGCCGCCGATTTCTTCATTCGGTAAATTATTTTTATAAATAATTTTTCCTTTGTACATCACCAGCCCGCCGCTTCTATCCGAGGGGCCGATATGCCATTGCCGGATTTCATCGGCAGTTACATTCCTTCCTTCCGGAGTTGCGGTGCAATGTATTATCAAATATTTCAGCTGCATATTTATTGCTTCCTCTCTTCCGCTTCATCAATAGCTTTACCTATCTTACCCACAACGGTATGGTCTTTAACGAACAACCTAACTATTGCGCGCACGAATGTTAGTCCGTTCTTTTTAAGCCATTCAAACATTTTTCTATTTTCCTTTTATTTACAAGCTCTTTTCTTTCATCAACCATAATCCATCATAATTTAGCCATCCAACACTTTCGCTTTTCCCCTCCATGCTTTTGTAATACTTATATCTTTCCTGAATACCGAAAAGCGCGAACTTACAAGCAGACTCAAAATATTTTTTGTATTCACCGAGATCAAAATTTTTTGATAATGAAACGAGATCTATTATTTCTTGATCGGTAAGATTTTTTACTTCCAGTTCTGCATAACTAAAATCTTTTACTGTTCTCATAACATCGTAGAAGAGGTCAATAGCAATAGGCAAGGCGTTTTCTTTTGTCTCGAGATATTTAATTACGCCTTCTCCGGATTTATAATAGAGATTAACAATCTCGGTAAGTTTTTCCGTGCCAATGTCAATGATAAAAGTATCCTCGGTATCCGTGGTTGCAGTTGCGGCGCAGCCGGTAAGAGCAAGAAACATTATTACAATAATTGACGCTTTGTTAACAGGCGTTTGTTTAACCGGCTCTTTCGTAACCAATCTTAAAATGTATTGAATAAGAGACCATGCGATGCCTACCCATGCGGCATCAGGGGATAAGTCTATGCTCTTGGTATCAATAACTCCAAACAATGCCAATACGGACGCAAGCCCTATAATTATTGATACCCAAATTGTTTTTGACTGCAATTGATTTTTCATTTTTCCCCCGAATTTTCATTAAGAAATTTTTTCATATCTTTTTCATTAAGAATTTTTTTTATGTCGCTTTTTATTTCTTGAATATCAGCTTGTAATCTTATCATATCGCGTTCTGTTAACTTGCCTTCAATCAATGGATAAGCTCGTTCGGCCAATCTCGTATCAACAATCTGAATAGCTGTTTCTTTATCAATTTTACTTTCAACAGCCAATACAATAGTTGTTATATTCGCGCCGGTTAAAAAAGCTAAAGTTATAATCCATTTAAAATTTTGTCCGAAAAAATCTTTCATAAATTCCTCATTGTTTTTTTTCAACATTAAACATCAACCCTCACCCATCAACCATGAATCACCCAAGCCCGTCCCCCTCTGCTTTTTTAAGATGTGGTATCAAGTCCCGCGCAAGCTGATCAGGATCCTGGTAGTTGCTGTTAATTACTATTGTATAATTTTTAGTAACCGCGTTGTTATTGTTATTGGTAGTTTGTTGATTGTTGCTGATTGACGGCTGCGATGATGACGCAGATAAACTGCCAGCGCGTGAGCCCGGCTGTGTACTGGCTATCTGCGCAATTTTAGCGAGAGAGAAAATGCCGGCAGCCGCCGCATAAGCTGCGCCGAGAATAGGCCCGCCGAGTGATGCCCCGGCTTTGTATGCACCGAGTACCGCGTTGTATGCGTTTATTGTTGCCTCCGCAATTGCGAAGGCTTTCCAAGCGTCAAACCAAACTCTGTTTTTTTCGCCGAGGGTTTGATACAATGAACTCATTGCGTCAGCCATCATGCCCGCGCCGTTAACAGCCATATCAATACGCGCCTGGTTAAGTTCCTCAGCTAATTCAAATTCGGCAATCATTAAACCTTGTTTAAATAACCATGTCTCTTCCGCAGCGGTTTGTTCCGCTTCGTCCTTCGCGAATATTTCGGCGTTCATATCCTCATCCATTGAGGATGCGTCTTCAACTCCCTTATTGGCAGCATCTGAAATTAAGGCGGCTTGCTGTGCCTGAAGATTCTGATTTATTGACGCTCTGCTTCCGGGTATTCCGGCAAACTTCTGCTTAAGCTCTTCGGCTTTTAAATTGAGCTGTAAAAGTTTTGCATCGAAAGGATCCAGCCCGGCTAAAAGAATATCGTTCTGCAAAGTTGCGGCTGTTTGTTCCCAATCTTTGTTTAACTGCTCCTGCTCTTGACGAATTTTTTCATTAATTTTTACTTGCTCTTTTAATTTTTCCAACATCAAATCAACATCGGGGTTATAAGTTCCACCAATTAGAGCATCCTCTTTTTCTGCGTCTAAATAAAATTGATCAATAGAATTTTTCAATAATTCAGATTGTTCTCTTGCTGCTTTTAAATTCTCGAAAATCTTTTGAACTTTTGCTTCTTTTTCTGCTGTAACAAAATTAATTCCGCCGCCGTAAACTTCACCTCGCGCCATCTTCATTAATTCTTTTGCATCATCCGGCAACCTCATCTCGCCTTCAAAAGTAAAACCGAAAACTCCGCCTACGCCAGATATCAAGGTTAAAAATTTTATAAACTCATTTGTTTGCGGCTCGTTCATTATAGTAACTATTTCATCTGTAATTCCGGCAATACCTTTAACAAAAGTTGCTGTTGTTTCTGCAGATCTTTTTATAGCCGGGGCAATGTCATCTACCAGGATACCGCTGAAACCAGTTAGCGCAGGCATCAACCCAATAAGCAGTTCATTTGCTGCGCCTGTAAATGATCCTTTGAGAGTTGTAAGATTATCGTTAAAAGCATCTGCTTGTTTTGCTGTGTTTGTAGATATTTCCAAACCAAGTTTACGCGCTTCTGCCTGTAATTTTTCAATGCCGACAGACCCGTCATTAAGCATTGGGATTAATTCGGCTCCGCTTCTGCCAAATAGTTTCATAGCAAGCGCGGTTTTTTCGCTCCCGTCTTCTATCGCCGCAAATCTATCGGCTATCTCAAGCATTACTACATCTGCGTTTTTAAGTTCACCATTTGCATACGTTGCAGAAATCCCCAACATATTAAAAGCATCAACAGCTTCACCTTTGCCTTGGCTGAAGTCTAAAATATTTCTGCTTAATCTCCGGATGCTCGTTTCAAAAGATTCAATTTCCAATCCCGTTAAACTTGCGGCATACTCAAGTGTACTGAGATTTTCAACACTTACTCCAATACGCTGGCTCATTTCTAAAAAACTATCGGCAGTATCAATAGCATTTTTTATTAACAAGCCCATGCCGCTTATTGCGCCGATGGCAGCAACTTCGAGCGAGCCCAGTCCAAAAACATTTTGCAGCTTAGAACCAAAGCCCGTTGCCTTTAGACCAAGTTTATCTAACGCGCTCTCAACGCCATTAACAGTTTTAATAGCCCCGTTATTCTTTCCGTCTATTTCTATTTCAACTCTGTTTTTCGTTCCCATTTTATTTGCGTCTTATTTTTTCTGTTTGGTAATTATTTAACGCAATCTTAAATTCTGAAAGTGTATCCCATTCTTCCGGGCTTAAATCGTCCGGGTCAATTTTGTAACCGGTATTCTGTAGGTTATGTAAGTGCATCATGTAATTAAACATCCATGTTGGTTCATAATCTTTTCTGTCACTCTGGTAATCCTGCCAAATTAAATCGGCGGCTTGTTTATTGCCGCCCTGTTCTTTTAAAATTCTTTCATACGTTACGCTTAAAGCTGCTCGGTCGTATTGTCTAAACTCTTCAGCGAAGTCCTTTTTTTTTCCGTGCCCGGCAGATGCCTTACTTCACCAAAAGCAAGGTTGCAGACTGCCCTTAACAGCTCAGGACGTTCTTCTTTAATTACCGCCCTCCAGCCCGGATAATAATTTTCAGACTTTTCATTGGAGGACATTGTTTTTTCGCTTGCTTCATCGAGATAAAAACATCCCTCCCCTAAGCCCGTTAAAACTTTATCACCCCATTCTTCTTTAATATCATTGTTGTCTTCAATAAAATTTTCACGGCTGTCGGATTCGCGGTATTTAAGAAGATGGGTGGCTATTGCTGAGTTAAATTTATTTTTTTCTTTTGTTGTAGGGCGTCTAAAAAAAAGTATAACACGCTCACCGGAGATGTTATCGAAAAATTCCGCTTCATATTCTTTTTGTCTAAGCACTAAAGCCATCATTACCCCTTGTTTTTTTGTAGTAGGGATTTCATTAATGAAATCCCTACATTTAATTTGAAAGCGAGCCACGCAGGGTGATGGTGGCGAAGCGTACCCGCGCAGCCCGCTTGTTATAAACTATTTGAATGTTATTACTATTTCGTTATCACCGGCGGAAAGTGTTGGGTTAAACGTGAACGGAAGATTCCACATCATTATGTTTTCACGGTCCCCGTAACTTGGTATCCCTAACGTTGCGCCGGTCATTGCTATTTCAAAAATGTTGCCCGCCGTTAAGGTTGGTTTGGTTTCAAGATTAAATTGAGTAGAGCCGTCCCACAACGTCCATGGATTAAGTGTTGCGAGAGGTTCTTTCTCAATCATTACGCTGCCGCTCGCGCTTCTGTTTGTTATAACATAACGCGCAACGCCGTTGTTATCGGAGTTTCCGTCATCGCGTTTAACAACATTGTTGCCTATGTCAAGACTCATTTCAGTTACAACCAAATCTTCAACGGCATTTAAAATGAAATTACCTTTCTGCCAGTAAATTGGTGCGATAGCTTCGTGCGTTGGCGTTGGATATGTAACCGTGGAAGCATGAGTGCCCGCATACAGCCCGGTGAATTCCCAATCGATTGTTACGATCTCACCCGCTTTAAGATTGAGTTTATAGGTACCGACACAACCAACAAGCAAATGTTTAGTTCCGCCCGCGTGGAAATATAAAGTAACCGAAGAGCCGTCCAGTACACTGTTGGGAGTGTATGATACGCTTACGCCCGCGCTCACAGCTTCAGTCATGTTACATGCTTTGAATAAACATCCGTAACGAGAAGCCGTGCCCGCCGTGCCCGAGCCCTTAAGCTCAGTTGTGAATGTAGCTTTTAGAGCCTGGCCAACATTAACAGGCGCAACTGCTCCAAAATAACTCAAAGGTATTTCACGAGCTTTTGCATCGCCGATAAATTCAAGCGACGGCATGCCTTTGGTAATAATAGCTTCGGTTGCCGCAGCCGGTGATGAGTCCGCGCCGTATGTACCTTCAATCTTTGCGAGGATTAATCCTCTTACTTTTTCCATTTATTTTCCCCCCGATAAACTTTTCTTAATCTGAAATCTTGTGTCTCAAATCTTGTATCTATTTAATTCTAATTTCCTTTGCCGCCTTCTCACCAAATTCTTTTAAGTAATTTTCAACCTGTTGTTTCGCTGTGTCGTCACCGGCGATCCACAGCTTTCTATCCTTGCTTAAAATAAACGAACCCGCTAACGGCGGGGGATTAATTGCAGCGACATCTTGATCGGTTGCTGAGCCTGTCGAAGCAACGTTTTCTTTTTCATCCTTCATCTTAATTACTCCATGCGTTTTTTCTAAAATGAATCCCGATACTTATTCTCATATCGGAAACTTTTCTTCCTAATTGATCAACCACGTTTCTTTGTGAGCTTATAAACGTTGTATGAAACGCCAACCCTCCCCAGGTTAGATCTGTGTTAATATTTTTTAAGAGATCGGCTTTCATCTTGCGGATGTTTTCAACGTGAGATTTGCCGATACAAATAATATCTATGTGTACAAGCATGTCTATATCGTGAAGTGTTTCCGAGCTTTCCTGCACTTGAAGCAAACTTTCTTCATCATCCTTAATATCGATACTCGGTGAATCGCCAACTTTATCATAGGTTGCCGTGTACCAATCGGTGACGTGTTTGTATGTGTAGTAATAATCCGCGCCGGCTGCAATTGCTTTAAAACGAGTTTTCATCGCTTCAATAATTTCGTGATCTTTTATACTTGCCAGCGCCATTGCTTTCCTTCATTCCCGCATGTTTTAAGCCTGCCCGGAGCAGACGGGCGGGAATCATTTTAATATTGATCCAGCGATAAATTAATTTTTGTAAACCCATGTCCGTCGGGTAATTGTTCACCGGTGTAATAAGTGATACTGTTTTTAACAACAGTGCTATTTGTGTCCGAACCCGCAACCTCTTCGGAAGGGAGTTCGATCATATAGTTTTGGAGTATAATATCAACTCCGCCAACATTAACAACTTCTCCCGGGCTCCAGAACAACCCGTTCAAAGTTTTAGCAGACCCGCCGAAAGGTGTGAATACAACCGTCTCGGCGAAGTCTGTTGTGTTGAGAAATATGTCACGTTCGGTGATTGACATTAGTTATTCTTTTTTAGCAAAATAAATTCCGAAATTAAGTTTACCCGCCGCACCGGTTGCTGCGTTAACCGCTTTCAACTTATGGTACGGCGCCTTAACATTGTTGAGATCTACCTCCGCTTTGCCTGCTGTTTCCGCCGTTATAGCTTTAAGTGTATCCGCAACAATCCAATCGCTTAATGAATCCGGGTGAACGTAATTAACAAAATGGTATACGCTCACGAGCGCGGTATCATTAGCTCCGGCGTCAAGTGTAAGTTTGTAACCAATCTGAGGTTTAACCACAGAAGCATATGAGTTTGACGACACGATCAACGTGTCACCATCTCCCCCCACAGTATCTAATGCGGTTATTGTAGTTGTGCCTATAATTTCCGTGGTTGTGTTAAAGCCGTCGTAATCGGCAAGCTTAAACCATTGACTCCAGATTGTTTCGGCAGAATCAATATCAACCCCGCGCCAGACGTAAGAGATGCTGTTCTGGAAATCAACAACAGTCAAATTATCCGTAGCGGTTTGCGCCGATGTGTTTATCATCAGCGCGGTAAATAAAATTATTATTATGCTTATGAATTTTTTCATATTAGTTTTTTTTACCTCCTTTACCCGGAGCCGTATTTTGTTCAATCAATTCGGCAATGGTTTTATTCTGAGCTTCAACTACAATAACCAACTCGGCAACCTTGCCTTTTAAAATATCAACATCGGTAGCTTTAGCAACCGAAGGCGGCGCGGCATAAGTAACGCCGCTTTGTTTCTGCGCTTCAAAGAATTTATCAAGCGCGTCAAAATCAGCAGGGTAACAAACCTTTAATTGATGGTACAAATCTTTTTTAAGATCGCCCTTCAAATCAATAGGATCGCCCTTCTTCATTTTAATTATCTCCCCGTTCTTGTTATCACGAAAGGGCTTTAACACTTTCATTTTTTCAACGACAGATAATTTATTTTCGTCCCAAGGTGTTACGTGTGGAAATTCCAATTTGGTTCTCCTTTTAATTAATTAACAAAATTTATAATGCCCCGCTTTCGCGGGACTAATCATCGTTTCAAGATTATCCAACAAGCGCGTAATCATCAGCAATAACACCGGCCTGTGTTTGTCTGAATAAGAAATCAAACATCGAGAAAATTGTAAGCCTAACAAGACCGGCGGTTGAAAGGCTGTAAGGATCTATCAATAATTCCTCGGCGCCCCAGAACAACATATAGGCTTCAGCCCAGTTCGCGAGTGAAAGTACCTGATCTCCAACCTGGTTGGACCATTCGTATGGGTAACCATCCAATAATCCATCTTTCAAAAATGTTTCGCCTGTGTTGGCGAACTTAACGGTTGCTTTAACTTCCTGTTCTACGTCTGCGGACATCAACCATCCAAACCGGCTGCCGCTAAATGCGTTTGCTTTCTTTATTGTTTTTGCGAATGAAAGAATTTTTCTCCATGTAGGAGCGGTCATTTCAACATCGGTAATTCCGGGTATCTTTAAATATCCAAGAGGTTCGGTAGTAACGCCGTCACCGTTAAGCGACAGGTAATCTACCTTAACGTTTTTCGTCGCTTCGAGTTCGTTCATAAGCATTGTATCAACCGAAAGATCAGATTGATAAAACCACTGACGGCCGTACTGTGTATTGCCGCTTACCGTATGAGGCTGAGCAGTAAGCTTGCCTGTAGTAATGTAAGAGGCGCTCGCGGCGTTGTTTTCAGCAACCGCGGAAACTGAAAGCGATGAAACAATTTTAGGAATTTCAAGATTGCCTTGAAGCCCCGTGAGAATAGTAGCGCCGAGTCTACCCATAACAGTTGCATTGCGTAAGAATTCAGGCATAAGGTCGGTTCTGTGTTCGGTCGGCACGAACTCGCCGCCTTCTCCTGCTGTGGTGGAATGCGCGTTCATAAACTTATTGCTCTTAACAGAGTGCTTAAGTTCGCGCTGGCGGATGTCGTAAGGCAAATAGATCGTTCCGTTCTGCGGAGCTTTGCCTAATTTCTTTTCAATCGCTTTCGAGCACTCGAATTCAAAAGAGATATTTTCAGATTCCGGCACTTTGGTTTTTCCTTCGATAACCATTTGCGCGGCGCGTGTAAGCCGGAATGTTTTTAATTGCGCAGGCGATAAATCAAGAAACGACGCCGGTGTTTCAAACGCGCTTCCTTCTTCCTGTATTTTATCAAATACGTGAGCGGTGAACTGCTCGTAAGTTAAACTTAATGCCTTAGCTTTCTCGGCATATGCTTTGAACTTACCGTCAAGGCGATTCTTCGCAAACGTGTCGATTTTTTCATCTTCAATTTTGCGAAGCTGCTCTGGTGTAAGATCTTTGTTTTTGTCTTTTTCTTCCAAGGTATTCCCCCCCGTGATTGTGATTGTGTTAATTTTGTTTTCTAATAATTTCTGATTCTCATCCATTATTTTTTTTACTTCGTCAAGAAAATCTTTTCCCGCTTCGTCTTGTGTTTGCGCAAGAAGATTTTTTATAGGCTCCGGTATTTTTTTAAAATTTGTAAGCTGATTAAAAATTGCGAAGTTGTTAAACTGCGCTTTTGTTTCACCGATGACCCTATCGGCAAAGCCTTTCTCTACAGCCTCGGCGGCGGTAAGCCATGTTTCTTCATCCATCATTTTGGAAATTTCTTCGTTGGCAATTTTGGTTTTAGAATTGTAAGGCATTATTAAACTGCCTTTTAATTTATCGAGGATATCAGCCATCTTACGCATGTCTTTAGATTCGCCTACAACTCCGCCCCACGGATTGTGAATCATCATAAACGAATTGTCGGGCATTTCAACTTCTCCCGCCATCGCGATAACCGAGGCAATCGAAGCGGCAAGTGAATCAATTTTAACAATAACATTCGCGGGGTGTTCTTTAAGCGCGTTGTGGATTGCAAGTCCCGCGAACACTGAGCCGCCGTCGCTGTATAGACTTACATTTATTGTTTTCGCTTTTATATTTCTTATCGCGCTAACAATATCTTTCGCGTCAACTTGATCCCAGTAATCGCCGATGATTCCGTATATCATCAAGTCTGCAGTATCTTCATTTTCATTTTTGATCTGGAATTCGTTCTTAGAATATTTCTTGTAATTTTTAATTGGGTATTTCATAACAGTCTCTTATTAATTTTGAAATGTTGCGTAATGTTTTGCTTTGCCGTTGCCGTTTTCTTTTTCATCATCTTCCGGAGGCTGAACATCGCCGACTACAACTACCTGTTGAACTTCTCTTCTTAATTTCCGCTTTACAAGAAATTCATTCTCCGCCGCCAATTGTTCCAACTCTTCTTCCCAATCCAAACCTTTTTCATCAAAGATTTCTTCAAGAGTTTTCATGTTGTTTAAATTTTCTTTGATGTTAGCGTTGGCTGTTTTTTCCGGGTCAACCCATGGCCACACTCTGCCTTTGAATTCTATCTTGTCATAATAATCCAGGTTAAGCAGCCACTCGCGCGGAAGCTCGCCGGAGATACAAGCCATCTCAAACCAATTCGAAGAAATGTCATCAAGAAAATCTTCTTTGCACCATGCGTGCAGATCTTCAAAGGAATCTCTTTCCTCTAATAAATTTGTGCGTGAGCTTGTGTAGTTAACTTGCGAGTAATTGTTAGCGAGATTTATAAACGATACATCGCCGCCGGTAGCAATACCGCGGAGATTATGTTCGGTGAAATTTGCTTGTTTGTCATTAGGAGCGGTGGGCGTATAGTTAATAACTTTATACCCGTCAGGAGCCAGCCATGCTTCCCCGGGCGCGATAGGCTGAACTATATTTCCGTTGCTGTCTTCAGCTCCGCCGGCAATGTTTGCTTTGTTCGGTCCCGCGCCGCCGTAATTATCTTTTCTTTCGAGCGCGATCGTTTGAGACGCAGCAACGCGCGCGGCAATAAGCGAAGCTTCCTCGTAAGCGTTAAGCATCTTCAGCCTTACGAGCATTGGGGCAAACCATGAAATGCCGCGCAACTGGAACGGCGATTCTTTTACGAATACATGTATAACCTTGCTGGCTTCAACGGGCGTTCTTCCTCCGCCGTATATTCCCCCCATGGCTTCTGTTTCAAGACGCGGAGTTCTGAACCAGTAAGCCTGTACACGGCGTTGTTTATCAATCTCAACTCCCATTACTACAACGTTGCCGTTGCTTAACACTGAGTTAAATGTTTCGTCGCAGTAATCGGATTCAATTAACTGCAACGAGTAACCAAACTTATTTGTGTCTCTTCTCTCAATGATAAAAATTTCACCATCGCGGGCGGTACACTTTACAATTAATTGACACGCGCGGCGGAATGAAACATTACCAAGGACGGTCGCAAATTTTTTATTTGACCAGATTTTAAATTTACTTTCGATAAACCGGTTTATATCTCTTTCTTTTTCAAAACGTATTCTGCCGGTTTCTTTATCTCTAACTTCTTTCTGAACTTTGCCGCGCATTATAAATCCATCGGGACCAACTACATTTCTTTCCAGCATTCGTAAAAATTTCTTTGCGTAAGGATCTTCCATCGCGGCTTGTCTCGCGCGCGCGCGGATGCGCACTAACCCCGCGCGTATGTCTGCGTTGATTGACCGTGTAATGCCGAGCCAATCCGATGTTAAACGGGTAACCGCGCCGGCAGCTATGGAACTTTCGTTGCGTAGATTTGGGGTTTTTTTCAAGGGCGCTGTAAAGTTTCGGCGAGGCGGGTTTCCATTGCTGCGTACAATTACCCGTTTGTTTGCAACGGATTTTTTTGACCCTCCCGGTGTTTGTAATATGTTTTGTAACCAGCCCATTAATTTTCAAACCTGAATAAAAGTCTTTTGGATTCAACGAGACCGAGCTTCTTTTCGATCTCATTAATTTTTGCTTCAATCTCTTCGAGCGTTTTAAATTTTGCGGCTTTGCCGCCGATATTAATTTCTACATAGTCTCTCCCCGAAATTGTTAAGCGGGCAGCGTATAGTTTTTCGAGAACCAATTCATCGCTGGAGCGAAGATCACCGGCAACCGAAAGCAAGGATTTAACTTCCACGAAACCTTCGTAAGGAACTTCTACCTTGCCAGTTGAATTGTTAGTGAAAACATATTGGTAAGCGTACTTGCCTTGCGGAATAACAGTATCAGCAGCATCTTTGTTTATAAAAAATGCCGAGCCCGAAGCCGTTGTTAAAATTTCAACCGCCGCGCTGCTGTTAAGTTTGAGATAAATTTTGAGAGTCCATTCCAGGGCGGAATAGCTTGCGAAGACTTCTAAGTAATACCAGGTTGCGCCGGCGTATATGATGGAATCGATAAACATATTGCCCTATTATGTTTAGGGCAAAGGTGAGCAAAAGATAAATTAATAAATACTTCACAGTACTTCAGCGTACTTCAAGGTGTGAAGTAAAAACTAATGACCAAATAATTTTATTAATTCATTATATAATTCCGTATCCTCTTCAATAATTATTCTCGTTCCTTCTTCGTCTGTTTCAACGCGGTGTATTTTATCAAATTCTAAAACTATTCCCCGAAGGGTTTTTGTATCTTCATTATACTGAGAATTACAATCTCTATACCAATGTTCATTCTGCGCGGTTAATATTATTGTTGATCTTGTGCTCATTATTTCCCCTCATCAAGTTTTTGAAAACACTTTAGTTATAAAACAACGAATACTTATTACTCGATATAAAAGCAGAGTTTGCCAATAATCTAATATAAAGAAACGCTTCGTTCCATATATGTGTTTTTTAAAACCCAAACCAACACCCAAACGAATTTTATCTTGAAGCAACAATTGTTTTTCTAAAGCATCAGCTAAATCTTGAAATGCTTTAGTAGTTCTAATTATGGCCATGGTTAATTTTTCTGCGGATGAGTTTATGGAAATTTTTATTTCTTGTTTCATTATTTATTTTCCCTCATCAAGTTTTATTTTTGAATCCCTCGTAAGCCCGATATCTTTTTGTAAAATTCTCAAGATGCGATCTTCTATTTCTTGGTTAGACATATCGCTGATTATGGAATTTACTAATTTGGTCGCAGACTTATCAAGAGTGTTGCCAATCCGCAGCAGCTTATCTTTATTCTCAACCGTTAAATATATGTGTAGTTCGTTGCCCGCCATGTATCACCTCTTGAGATTTAATTTATTTTACCAATTTTTTGTTTCTTCTTCCCACGCCTTTTTATCAACCCTATTAAAATAATCTTGCCACAAAAGTCTTGTAAGTTCACTCGCGGTTTTGTTTTTTTCTTTTGAGATATCCATAATTCTTGCTTTCAATTTTTTATTAATTCTAAGTTTCAACAGAGTATCATTTGTGTCCACAACCGGTTGTGGACACATGTTGTTACTGCCTCTGTTTTTCTTTGTATATCTAAAAAATTCCAAACTTTTTCTCCTTGCGGGTTAAGTAGTAGTTAGGCTGACCTAAAATCTTTATGCTTAATTTTCGTAATCAAGCGTGACCCGTTTCGGCATAGTAATTCTGTTTGGGGACGGGCGACTATTCCCTCAGCAAGAAAATTGCCCCACATACTATTAAACCCTTTTCGTGTTTGCTCAACCATTTCTGTTAAAGTTCCTTCGCCAATTATCGGCACAACATCTAACCCAAAAAATTTGGCTATATCTTCAACGTCCTCTCTCTGTAACCACCATTCACCAATTTTAACATCGAATAAAACAAAGTCTTGGTCTTGTCTATAATTCCCACCACCTTTTTGTATTTTCGCTCCGTAACCTTCCCCATATAAACAAACGCCTGTTGTTTCCACGCCAAATTTTTCAACGAACTGTTGTGCCTGTGGTAAAAATCTATCTTGTAATTTCTTAACTAAGAAAGCCGGTATTTGTGCGTTGTCCGTTTTACCACCGAAGTCAATTTCCTTGCCGTCCCACATTACCCGTATGTTTGTTCCGTCAACTTTTTCTGTAAATACCCAAGTATTATTTTTTAGGTAATCAAATTCTGGAAGGGAATAGTCACCCTCTAATAATGTTTTGTGATTGGTCAACGGGTCACGCTTGAAGATGGTTTGTATTTTTATGTATTCTTCCATCGTTACTCCTAAACGGCAGCCAAACAAGCAAATCAAGCCGAATTACTTGCTCGGTGCGGTTATTTTAATTAGTTAATATGTTTTGTTTAGTTATCAATTTTAGTTTCTACCTTTAAGCCGTAATCGGCTTATTTGCAACTCCGTTATGGGTATTTTGCGCCTAACATTTGAGTAATTATAAATCCTTTGTTTTTAACCTATTTTCTCAATAAAAAAAAAGTGAAATTATTTTTATTTTTTTGTCGATTTTACTTGACTTTGTAGCTACAAAGATATATATTTACATCAGACATTATGATTGACTTTAACAAATAAAAGGAGCTACAAAATGGAACAGCAACCAACAATCACCAGTTACTTGCCACTCAATATATCAGTTGGGACAAGCGAAGATGACGCTATTAATGTTAGCAGTCTAAACGATGCTACATCCCACGCAGTTGACGAGGATCATATAATCTACATCCATGATTGCGATGAGAGATTATTATTTACACTCAACTGTTACGGTCAGCCAAATGAGACACTTAGCACAATTGACAGTCTTATTTTTGACTACGTCAAAGATGCAGAGGGCGATGATGTTAAATAACAAAATTACTCCCCACAAAGGCGGGCGCGAACTAACAATTCGCGCTCGTGTAACGTACGGCGAAAAACAAATCATAGACGAGGCGCGTAAAGATTTGAGCTACTCTGATTATCTCGTTGCGAAAGCTCTCAAAGATGTCCGGCGCAAAAACCCATAACCAGCAAATCAATTTGACCGCGCTTTTCAGTGCGGTCTTTTTTGTGACTGCTGGATTTATGTCAATCAAAATTTTTAAGAACAATTTATGGGCGTCAAATTATTTGCAACCCCGTTATAAATGTTTTTGGGCTTACAGTATCATCCTTAATGGTATTGCCTCAATTTCCGGCGATGGAACTTTTTGCTCTTTAAGTTCTTTCTCAAATTCTTCGGCTCTCGGGTCATCTTTATCAATAGCCACTCTTGTTATGTAACAATGTATTTTAATTCCGCTTTCAGTTTGTCCTTCCCATATTCTTGCCGGTACTCCATTAAGGTGTGTTATTTTTGTTGTGCTCTCAATTGTTGCTTTCATAAAGGTTTCTCCAATTCTTTCAGTTTTTTAATAGTTTTTTTTTCTTCTCGTATTGTTTTGTTTATTATAAACAAGAAGCTAACTCCTGCATTCATACCTAAAATAAAAATTATTATTTCTTCCATCATTCATCCTTTTATTTTTACATTTAAACATGCCTAAAGAAAAAATCGTTTTTCCATTTATCAAACACGGTCAAGAAGGATATAATATTTCTTATCCCGAGGACCTTGACGCCGCTAATGATTTATTCTTTATGCACGCCCGCAGAGGTGAAATCTGCGAGGTTGAGTTAAACGGCGTCTCTGTTATTAAAACTTATAAATATGTAAAGAACGGTAAAACAGTTTTAGCTATTAAAAGGAATTCGAATCATCCAGATCTAATTCAGCCCACTTAATAACCTTAGCTTTGCCGGTAAATATTCCGCGCTCTTCTGTTCCGAACGGCTGATAAAATTTTGCTAAAAAATTTTCCGGCATATATTGTCCGATATAGATTGTACCGTCATCAAACAAAAGTAAAATGTTCTCTCCTGTTGGCGGCGTTTTAGTTTCAATTGATTTCCATCTTCTAAATAAAAAGTGATCACTAAATTTTTTCATGTTATTTATTCCACCTCGTTGCCCAATTAGATGATCTGTTCAATTCTTTTTTCTCTATCGGTTTGGTTTTGCTTTCTTGATAATGTTTGAGGTCCTCAGCTACCAATGCGAGATCTGGCCCGTCAATCTTCAGCGCGGCGTATGCCATAACTTCGCAGTCTATTGCTTCCTGCCGGGTGTTTGGTATGTCCCGGTACGCTTTGCCGTCATTGGTTAATATTACTTTTTGCGACAGCAGTTGATCAAAATATTCTTCATTGCAATGTTGATTAAAATGCATTAAGCCCGGAGTTGGTTGATACGGTTCAGGCGGCGGAATGAGTAGACGCGCGTAAATACTATCCTTCGCCGCTACCGTGTTAATTAAATAAAGAGGAATATTTCCTTTGTTATTAAACGACGGTTTCTGCGGAAGCATTGGTCCTTTGTTTGTGTTACTTCCTTTGAAAGCGTAATAATGCAGATGCTGTTTATCGCGGACGTAAGTATAAACTATGTCCGCATGATGCCCGCCGGTATCAATACACCCGGAAGAAATTTTTAGATCTACACCGTAGGGGTGTTTGAAGATTAATGATTGTTTCCATATAAAATATTCGCTCCACAAATAATCAAGCGCCGGGTTACCGGCGTGTACCTTCCGTAGCAATCTCCAGCTCTCATCACCTATTCCCCAGCCTACAACAGTGGTCTCCAAACGATTATCCTGTACGTCTGTTCCGTAGGTAATATAAACTACGCCCTCGGGCAGTACCGGCGGCGTTTCGTGATAGTATAATTCAACCCTGTCAACTAAGGTTTGTTTTTTTGTTATTGTAAAATTTGGATTAAACTTTAACGCAAGCCCGGTATTAATAAAAACTTTTGCTAATTCCGGATTGCCTCTTTTCGCCTGCCTGTCTGCTTCTATTTTTTCGTTTACCATTTCTTCCCAGCTTGCTCGTGGAAACGGTGAATATAGCCTCGGCAAATGAAAACCAAATGTTCCCGGCAATCCTATTTGTGTAGGCATCCAAATACCTTTCCTTAGCATATAAGGTTTAGCGTCATTGGTTAAATGTTCCTTGCAGTTTTCACATTCATAGTAACTTAACTCAGCTTTCTTTTCTGGGTACCGCATCTGTTCCCAAACTAAAACTTGCCTGTAATCACAGGCAGGGCAAGGCACAAAATATTTTTCGAAATCTGTTAATTCAAGATCAGGCCAAATCATTGATTCTTGTTCATCTCCCGGGGAAGATGTTTCGACCAATAAACTATTTTCAAAATTCGACTGCCTTCTTTCAACCAATTTATTTGGGCTGCCTCTTTTGCCCGAGGATAATTTGCATAAATCCAACTCATCAAAAATTACATAGGGCACTGGCCTTGAACTTAGTTGACTCGGAGAGTTTGAACCGGCGATTGCTAAATAACCGCCGTCAAAACTTTTATGAAAAACAGAATCACTTTTACTTCCTTTTTCTCTTTGCTCTCTTATTTTTTTAAATAAAAATTCGTTATCGCGCACCATTGGGTTAAACCGTTCTCGCATATAATTGCTGGCCAAATCTTTCGACGGTTCAACAAATAGTATCCCGTTTGGCGAGTGCTCAATTATTCCCGCTTTAATTATCATTGTAATTAATGTTTTTCCTAACTGTGTCCCAAAAACAAGCACTATTTTTTTAACACCCGGCTCAAAAACAATATCTAATATTCTTTTTTGATAAGGAGCCATTGCCCAGTCATATAAGACAGGCGAATCAAAGTCTGAATACTCCGGAGACAGATAAAAATTTTTACTTGCCCACTCGCTTAGCGCCGGTTTTCTTTTTGGCGCGAACAGGCTTAGCGTTTTTCTTTCCGCCTCTTGAGCTTTTAACAGAGCTTCCGGAGCTGTTCTCCAGCCGTAATCGATATTTGTCGTAGTCGCTAAGTTCATTTTTTATTTCATCAACTAATTCTTTTAAACCTTTTTTTACATGCTGTGGTAAATCAAATTTTACCGCCGCCTTGCTTGGAATAATTTCCAGTTTCGTATTTATATGAACAACAATTTTTTCAAGCCGCGCTTGGTGATCGTCAACTGAAATCGCAGATCCTATTACGTCTCTTTCAAATTCAAATTTTTCCCGTAGCGCTTTATATTTTTCTCTCTCTGCCTCGTAGTCTTTTTTATTTGTTCCTTTTCTTTCTTCATCAATCTGCTTTTGTAAATCGGCAATGT
>Ga0209318_1000506_pt1 | contig 37559 bp, 51 predicted proteins | sample RifGroE1_FD_183999 | JGI IMG/M metagenome (GOLD analysis project Ga0209318, IMG submission 183999) | Groundwater microbial communities from Rifle, Colorado, USA - Groundwater E1 (SPAdes) (version 2) | ecosystem: Environmental > Aquatic > Deep subsurface > Groundwater | place: Rifle, Colorado... | reverse complement strand
TTGGCACCAACAGAGAGGCTACCGTTTTGTACCCTCAGAAGAGCACCCGGTTCATATTGGTCCATAGAGACTATGGCCGTCATGATTTTTGTCAAGGAAGCAGGGCGGAGTCTGAGATTTGGCTGTTTGGCCAATAATACTATTTGGCTGTTAAGGTCGACAATGAAAACTGCTTGGGCGGTGATCTCCGGCGGAATTATGAGACTGGATTTGGGAATTGGTGGAGTACGGGTGTATGCAGCTTTAACGGTGGGCTTTGAAAGATAAGGGCGAGGAACAGTCGGGGTAGAAATAACAAAGCCGACAAAAAATGAAAGAATGACAAGACCTATTCTCAGATGGACCGAGCGTGACACGGGCATATTAAATTTCATTTTTTAAGACTTATCCGCCAGTTTAAGATCGACCCTCTCCATATCCCTTGGGAACATACTGGCCTCCCTGATATTCCCCAATCCAAGGATCTGCATGGTAAGGCGCTCCAGGCCGAGAGCGAATCCTCCTTCAGGAGGAACACCGTACTTAAAAGCTTCGAGGAAGAGAGTAATTTTTGAAGGATCCATCTTCCATTCTTCGACCTGATTAAGAAGTTGAGCATAGTCGCTGACACGTCTGCCGCCGGATGACCACTCCACTCCCCTGCAGAGAAGATCAACACCCTCGTTGAATTCCGGATTCTCCGGATTCGGGTAGACGTAGAAGGGTTTTTGTTTCGTGGGGTATCCGTAAATAAAGACCAAATCAGAACCAGTCTCTTCCTTTATGATTTTGCATATATCTCTTTCATCTTCAGGGTTAAGATCTTTTTCTCCCCTAGGGTCTCTGCCTGTCTTATCAAAGATCTTTTGTTGAGCTTCAGTAAGGCTGAGAACCGGGGTCTTGTCGATGGTAGAAGGAATGGTCGCTTGATACATCTTCAACTCCTTGGCGCATTTTGTCTCGACTTCATGAAGCATGTATTTGACACACTCGTCCTCTAGATCAGTTATATCTGTCCAGCTTTCGATGAAGGCCATCTCAGCATCAAGAGAAACAAGTTCAGTTATGTGGCGGGTGGTAACACTGGGCTCCGCTCGGAAAACTTTGTTAACGGAAAATACCCGTTCGAAAGCACTCATCGCTATCTGTTTGTACAGCTGAGGACTTTGAGTGAGATAGGCCTTGCGGCCAAAATAATCTACTTCAAATACCTCCGAACCACCCTCGGCAATCTCAGGAACAATTGTTGGAGCTTGAAATTCGAAGAAGCCTTTACCTTTCAGAAAGTCCCTGAAAGCGCTGACTATCGTCGATTGAACTTTAAAAATTGCCTGAACTTTAGGATGGCGAAGGGTGAGTGAGCGATTGTCTAAAAGTGTAGGTAGTTCGAGGTCAAGCTCTTCCTTGGTAATGTCAAATGGAGGTGTGGCCGCCTTGGCCAAAACAGAATACTCCTGGACATCTACTTCAATTTTGCCAGTCTCCAGTTCCGGATTGATAGTTTTTTCTCCCCTTTCCTTGACTGTGCCGGTGATGACGATAGCATCTTGAATTCCTAGGTCAGCCATTTTTTGAAAACCAACAAGCTGAATTTTTCCGGAAAAATCTCTTAAATCAATGAAGGTAAGCTTGCCGAAATCACGCTTATTATCAACCCATCCCTTTAGTGTTACCGACTGACCGACTTTATTTAAAGTGTCTTTGACAAACGTTCTTTCCATACTCATGATTGTAGCAAAGATGAGCCTGAATGAGCAGGGGTGGTCTTTTTTGTGGTTATTTCTCGCTAGTAAGCTTTCTAATCTCTGTCCTGGCTTTGCTGGTCTTAACGAAATGAAGCCAATCACGATTGGGTTTCTTTTTGGCTTTTGTTTTAAGAATCTCCACTACATCACCACTTTTCAGAATGGCACTCAAAGGAACGATCCTGCCGTTTATCTTAGCCGTGTGGATAAATTGTCCAAGATCTGAATGGACCGAGAAAGCGTAATCAATGGGGGTGGAATTTTCAGGTAAATCGTATACATCCCCTTTAGGTGAGAATACGTATATATGATGAGCAAGGGCATCCAATTTGTACTGGTTAATATTTTCTACATTACTAACTGTTTGCTGCCAACTGGCAAGCTGGCTTACCCAGGACATTTTTTCCGAAACCTTAAAAGCGACACCTTTTTCAAGCCGATCATCTGACACACCGGCCATTTTTGCCTGAGCATAGGCAAAGTGAGCGGCGGCTCCGTATTCAGCTTGCTGATGCATCTCCTCCGAGCGGATCTGAATTTCAACTATGTTGCCTTTGTTGTCAAAGACTTTAGTATGTATCGAGCGGTAGCCATTGGGTTTGGGCTGAGCAATGAAGTCAGAAATACCTAGCGATGGTGCCGGTTTCCAGTATTGGTGAATGATACCTAGGGCAGAGTAGCAGGAGGAGGTGTCGGGGGTGATTACTCTAATTGCCATAAGATCGTGAATGAGAGTGATGTCACGATCAATTTCCGGACGAAGAAGTTTCTTGTATAGACTATATTTTCTCTTTGGCCTGCCCTCAACTTTAGCTTTGACCTTATGTTTAACCAGTTGCTGACGGATCTTCTGGATTATTCCGGAGACATTTTCTTCAGAGTACTTAAAGTGAGGTTTGGCAACACCCATGACCCACTCATATTCATTGGGGAAAATATATGGAAAGGCAAGATCTTCGAGCTCACCCTTAAGCTTACCCATACCCAGACGTTCTGCCAAAGGAGCATAAACCTCCATTGTTTCAAGGGCGATCCTTTTTTGTTTAGCAAGAGCCACTCCTTCAAGTGTGGCTACATTGTGAAGCCTATCGGCCAAACGGATAAGGACAACTCTGATATCCTGCGCCATGGAGACGAACATTTTTCGTAGATTTTCCAGAAACTCAACATCATGACTGCCCCTAAGCTGTACCTTACCTACCTTGGTGACACCCTCAACCAACTGAGCAACCTCTTTACCGAATTCCTTCTCCAATTCCTCTATGGACACTCCTGACATGTCAGGAGTGTCATGAAGAAGCGAGGCTTCAACACTAGCCTGATCAATCCCCCAAGAAGCCAGTGTGTGGGCGACAAAAATCGAGTGGCTGATATATGGTTCACCGGTCTGTCTAACCTGACCGTGATGTTTTTGGGCGGCGAAGTTAAAGACCTGAATGAGTCTATCCTCATCAAGTTTGTGGATTTTTTCCCTGGAGACCGATTTGAGTTCGTCTAGATTAATGCTCATGTTTGTTTATTGTCTATATTTTATCCTGAATCCAGGCTTATCGTGATAAGATTTATGCGTGTATAGGAGAATTTTGACGATAGATGAAGTAGCACTTATCCCCGATGAGCTTAAGGAGGTTATGAGAGATTATACTAGTGCGGGCTTTGAAATATATCTTGTCGGTGGAGGAGTAAGAAATATTCTGGTAGGCAAAGTGCCCGAGAACAGTGACTTAACAACGAATGCTACCCCGGAGCAGAGCATGAAGATTCTAAAAAGGCGTGACCCTTTTTATAACAATGATTTCGGAACAGTATCTTTTAACGTAAAAGTGGGAGAGGGAGACGAGCTTTATGAAATTACTACTTACAGATCGGAAAAAGAATACTCCGACTTCCGAAGACCCGATGAGGTAACCTGGGGAAAAACACTTGAAGAGGATGTAGTCAGAAGGGACCTTACCGTAAACGCCATCGTAATAGGTGAAAAGGGCGGTAAATATGAGCTGATCGATATGGTCGACGGTTTGAAAGACTTTGAGTCAGGAGTGATACGAGCCGTGGGCGATCCGGAAAAACGTTTCGGGGAAGATGCTTTGAGGATGATGAGGGCAATCAGATTTGCGGCCAGACTTGGTTTCAAGATCGAAGAAAAAACCTTGGAGGCAATCAGTAATCAGTCGGGGTTACTGTCAAAAATAAGTAGAGAAAGAGTTAGAGATGAACTCTTCAGAATATTGGTGACGGATTACCCCGCGGATGGAGTTCAACTGATGATCTCTACAGGATTGATGAAAGACATAATGCCAGAATTATTGGAAGGTAGGGGTATCGCCCAGGGTGGCCACCACCAATTGACCGTACTGGACCATGCCATCGAGGCGCTGAGGAATTGTCCTTCTTCTGATGTACTGGTGAGACTGGCTGCACTAATTCACGATATCGGAAAACCCCGCAGCAGAAGGTTTAAATGCAGAAGCTGCGAGAAGTTATACAAAGAAATCGATGTGGAGATTTATAAATGTGAGGTCTGCGGTTTTATCCAGGACACCAGAAAAATGATTACCTTCTACGGCCATGAAGTGATCGGAGCGAGGATGACCGAAGAAATAGTCAAGAGATTGAGACTAACCAGCAAACAGAGTGAAAAGATGGTAACGATGGTAAGGCAGCATATGTTCGCCTACCAACCCGAAATGACCGATGCAGCTATTAGACGATTGATTAGAAAGATAGGGAAGGAAAATATTTCCGATATGATTATGCTGAGAATCGCTGATAGAAAGGGTAGTGGCAGCCGGACAACCAGCTGGAGATTCATGGAGCTGCAAAAGAGAATCGGGGAACAACTTTATGAGCCGATGGAGGTGAAAGATATGGCAGTGAACGGTAAGGATGTCATGGAAGTTCTGGGGGTGCCACCAGGACCAGTTATCGGCAAGACGCTAAATGCTCTTTTTGAAGAGGTTATCGAAGATACAAGTAAGAATAATAGGGATTATTTAATTGGCAGAATACGAGATTTGGGGAGAATTTCCTAAAGGTAAACAGTGACTGTTTGACGAGTTCCTTGGTTCCTATTTCTTTCCAAAGGGGAGCTTCTCCCAAGCAACCAAGAGTGGTGCAGCCGTGAAGGTGGATGAGTAAGTGCCCGTGATGGTTCCGATGAGGAGAGCAAGAGAAAAGTATTTTGTCGATTGGCCACCTAAAAGGAACATCGCGAGAAGCATGAAGATGATGGTGAGCGAGTTATTAAGAGAACGGGCCATGGTCTCGGTGACGGCCCGATTGATTAGCTCAATATATGTAACTCCTTTGGTCTTCTTATTCAGCTCCCTAATCCTGTCATAAACGACAATCGTGTCGTGGACGGAGAATGACAAAATAGTGAGAACGGCGGTGACGAAAAGTAAATCTACCTCGATTCCAGCGAAGTGACCGAGGAGGGAAAAACTACCCAGCAATACGGCAGTGTCGTGAAACATGGCCAGAACGGCACAGACTCCATACTTTATTTGTTTAAAGGCAAAACTAATATAGGCGAGCAAGAGAACTGAAGCCAAAAGAAGTGCATTGAGGGTTTTTTTGAGCGTTTCCTGTCCCAGGGCGGGACCGATGGTCTCAAAGTCCGTAAGGGTGATCTCAGAATTTTCTTCCTTTAGAGATTCTATTTGTTTTTGAGCCAATGGCTGGTCTATCGTTTTCATTTTTAAGGTAATCGATGTGTCAGATCGATTCTCTACGTTGGGAGAGTAGTCTTTAAAGGCGGCCAGTATCGTCTCAGAATCAGACTGTACCTGGGTAAGTGTGAGGCGGGTACCTCCGGTAAATTCGATGCTCAATTTCAATCCGTAGCGTGCGAGAGAAAATAATCCGGGAATAATGACCAGGGCGGATATTAAAAAGTAGATCGGGGTTAATTTCATCCAGTTCATAGTTTTTTGGGTGTTTGATTTTTGCCGTGATAGAAGACGCGTAGTAAATTACGAGTGACGTAGATTCCGGTAAAAAGGGAAATGAGAATTCCCAAAATAAGGGTAAGTGCAAAACCACGAACTGCCCCTGAGGAATTGAGGAATGACCATTCGAGAGGATTAAAAAGAATCAAGCCGGTAATGATCGTTGCCGTGTTGGCATCCTTAATTGAATCCCAAGCCCTACCAAAAGCCAGCTCAAGAGCGACCTGCCAACCCCTACCGGCACGGATCTCTTCTTTATAGCGTTCGAAAATAAGAATATTGCTGTCAACTGCCATACCCACAGAGAGAAGAAATCCGGCAATGCCGGGAAGACTGAGGACCACGGGGATAATCTTGTAGAGGGCAAGAGTGAACAATCCGTAAAGAACAAGACTGACCGAGGCAATAATGCCCATTTTGCCATAGTTGCCGATCATGAACACAATTACCATCAGAAGACCAATGCCACCAGCGATAATTGATTTTCTGATCGAGTCTGCTCCCAGGGTAGCGGGTATATTTTTTTGACTTATGACCGAGACGGGTACCGGAAGGGCACCGGCATTGAGCTGGACCGTGAGTGACTTAGCCTCTTCAACCGTAAAGCTGCCGGTAATCTGTGCTTGCCCACCGGTGATCTCCTGTCTAACTATGGGCATGGTAACAGCCTCTCCATCAAGGAGAATGGCAATAGGTTTTTCGATATTTTCTTTAGTTAGCTTCTGGAACTTTTCCCTGCCCGACTCTTTAAACGTCAAGGAAACACCGGGGAGCCTGTTTTCGGTCTCAAAGGTCACCTCGGCAATTTTTAGATCGGCTCCAGTGAGATCCGTTGGAGTAAAACCAGCAAAAGTAGCCTCATCCGTAGCTGTTTCTCCGGCAAGATATTGGGGGAGGGCAAATTCCAACTTGGCAGTTTCACCGATTAGGCTAAGAGCTTGCAATGTATCAGCTACGTCTACAGGTATTTCTACAATCACCCGGTAGTCTTGTCCGTTTACTGCTGTTTTGACGGTGGATTCTGACACTCCGTAAAGATCGACGCGGCGTTCAATTTTATTTTTAAGCGAGTCTAGAGCGCTCTGACGGTCAACTTCTTCGATTGACTCCATATGAGCCGTTAGAACAACTTGGAGGCCACCTCTGATATCTAAGCCCTGTTTGAGAGGGAGTTCTTGACTCAGATCGAGACCACCAATTTTTATTGGAAAGAATGGTCTGCTAATTGAACCAATCTGTTGAGGAAGGACTATATAAAGAGAGGCAATAACGAGAAGCGCAATGATGACTAGAGCCTGAAGTGGTTTGGAAAGCTTCATAAGAGTGGATTATATCTTTTTTTGAGTTGATTTTTGAATCTTTGGAAGCTCAAGACTTAACTGGTGGCTATCAGGAAAATTGATGGTCAGACTATTCCCCAGTTCCTGTTGAACCTCAACCGAATCACCCGGTTTGAGGGAAAGAGATTTGACCAGACTGGAAGGCAGTGTAATACCTAAAGAGTTACCAACTTTAAGAATTCTTTGGACTGACATATTCAATCATTTGAAGCTCTTCTCCAACAAGCATAATTCTGGGTTGGAGAAGTACCTTGATAATGAACGGATCCATGTGAGACTTCCGATAGTGGAATTCGTCTTCCGTCATACAGGAATAATTAATCTCCGTATTAAGCATTTTCTCAAGCGACTTAACCAGTAGTGAGATCTGAGGCATGATGGTCTTTCCTATAATCATCAAGTCAACATCTTCTTGAGTCCTGTCCGATCCCCTGACTAACTTTTGAGAGATAAAGGCGTATTTGATAAATCCTAGACGAGAGCGGTTCTTAATTATTTGCTTGCCGACACCAGTCGACTTGGCAAGAAGATTTGATAGCTCGGAGTAAAGCGGGTAGGCTGTTCTAGTTAGATAGTACAAACGGTTGCCACGCTTTTCGCTTTGAAGCAGACCGACTGACTGAAGATGAAGCAGCTCTCGTCTAACCGCGTTGATTTCTTCCTTGGTAAGTCTGGTCAGTTCCCTGACGTAGAACATCTCTTTCGGCTGAGCAAGAAAAATCTTCAGGAGTTTGACCCTGACTTTTGAAATGATTAGGTCTGAAAGTTTGGCCATTTTTTGGGCAGGCCAGTTATTTATTGATAGGTTACCTTTGAGGCACTGGGCAAAAGCTCAATCCAAATCTGACCGGGAAGGAAGACAACCTCTTTACCTGATTTATCGGTAAAGATGGTTTTTCCGGTTTGCTTAGCTTTTTTCCAATTGATCTCCATTCCTTTACCACCTTGGAAAAGCAAGCCTTTCCCGGTACCGACTACTTCGTAGTACATGTGTTTGTGTTCATCAAGTGGTCCCTCCTCTTTGACGTATTGTATGACAACAGCCGAGGCTTTGAGCTGAGTGGTTGTATCGAGATCAGTTTGAGGTTGGCCACCCTGATTTCTCAAGTAGGCTTTAGAGGCAGGATCATATTTCCATTCAACCGTGAAGTCATTGTAATTTGCCCAGAAGTCGAACTTAACATTTGTAGCGGGTGATCCGGTGACATTAGATTCGGCATCAAACTTCCAGGTAGTAAAGCCGCTTAACCAGGTGCTTCCAGCGGGCATAAGGGCAGCGTAGCCACGTTTTTCAGCTTCTTTCCAGGCTGCGGGAAGTGAACCTACCATGGTGTGTTCTGTAGCCAGCTGCTTGTCTGCACCAAGACGATTGTAATCGCGAAGCATGACCGGATAGCCTATATCAGAAATTGTGTCAAAGTCATTGCCTTGGGGCTTTCTCCAACCGAGTTTGGCGAGTTCTTCAATTGCCCATGCTTTCTTGTTGGAAGTACATTGTTTACTGGCTTCATCGCGACTGCAGTTACCTCCACCAACATGCATGAATATGGGTGTGTTATATTCGGCTGCCAAGTTCACGAAGTACATGCGGGCACTCCGGACCGGTGCAACACGAGCTACATCCTGCTGAGCACCACAATAGAAGACACCCATAAATCTGGTGATGCCTCCTTCGGCAACTGCTTCATAGACTATATCGGCGAGGGAAAGCCCAGATTGAGGACGAGCGTCGGTGTGATTTTCAATCATGGTGAGGATGGGTCTACGGCGTTCCCAGAGAGCTTTTTCGGATTTTGAATAGAGGGCTCCGTTAAGAGGACAGACTTCCGTTTTCGGCTCGTTAGCGTATTGAAGGAAACTACCCGACTTCCCGGGTTCTTCCTGGGTGACTGTTGATCCTGGTGAAATAAGAGGTGAGGGTGCGGGAGTAATCGCATAGGTAACACCGGCAGAGGCAATATAGGCGGCGATTAATCCGGCGATAATTTTTGGGGAAAAATTAAAATCAGGCATGCGTAAATTTATTTTAAGGCTTGTTTGATAACTTCTTGCTCTTCTTTTGAAAGGACGATATTGTTTACAGGTTTACCGTCTTCAATTTTTTTGGCATAAAGGCGGGTATTTTCCCGACTATGTAATGAGCTTATCACAAACCCCTCTCCTTTTTCATCCAGCAGACTCAGTGCAAAGCTCTGATCACCGCCAGTGTCAGTAAAAGGATTAAAGCGCAGAAAGCCATACCTTTGGAAGTGCTTCTTGCCCTCCTGGGCTTCGAGGGCGACCTTTTCGGTAAGCTTCTTGATGTCGTCGGCATTTTGATCCGTAGCGGAAATAAGGTGGTTGAGCGAGGAGACCAGATCTTTCTTAGAAACATCGGCAGTTAGTCGGCGGTAATGAGAAAGAGCTCTGATTAGAAGGATGGTAACAACCAATAACCAGACACCCAGAGCGGATGCAATGTAATATATGGGTAACATAACTTTTTAATTATACAATTGCTATATGCAAAAGAGCAGGAAAACAAAAAAAGAGAAGGTTCGCAGTACTCAAAGACAGCAACAAAGTGCTTTTAAGGTCAAGGAGGAGTGGCTTAAGACAGATTCAAAAAAGTCCCGACCATCCAACGAAGTTAGTGTTTCAGGCACAAAGTTTTTCAGACAGGACTTGACAAAGACATTTGTGCTTACTATGCTTGTGCTAGCCTTGGAATTAGCCTTGTGGCTTTATTTATCCGGGCGCTAAATAAAAAAAGGAAAGGGGGTGAAACAATTAAATGCAAATTTATTGTGTTAAATGCAGAGCCAAGAGAGATGTTACCAACTTCGAGAAAGTAACCATGAAAAATGGCAAACCAGCCGTTAAAGCTGTTTGTCCAGTCTGTGGTACCAAAATGTTCAAGATCGGTGCTGCTTAAAAAATTGGTCCAATAAGCCCGAGCTTGTTAATACAGCTTGGGTTTTTTGGCGGCTGAATTAGCGTTTCTTGAAATTCTTGTAGGCTTCATCAAGGATTTCCTTGATGATATCTTTAGAACCTAAGCCAACTCCTAGCCCAAAGGCGATTGCCAGGGTGGCGACGAATCCCGTAAAAATAACTTCAATAAAACTTTGAGCTATGCCCATTTGACTGAGAGCTGCCAGGGCAGAAATTATCATGACAGTGTAGCTGACGAACTTACCCATGAATCTAGAGAGAGAGACATCAACCCCTCCAAGTGAACCCTTGACTACTTTTTCCAAAATACCAGCCAGAACTACTCCAATGAGAAGAATAAAGACGGCGGCGAAGAGATTGGGTAGATATCCAAAAACCGTATTTAGAAAGGCAGATACCGTAGTCAGTCCAAGTATATTCATGGAGGCCATAAAGAAAAGAATCAAAACAACCCATCTGACAATTTCTCCAATTACCTCCTCAATTTTCTGGCTGGTTTCGGCATTCTTTAGAAAGTCTTTGATAGCAGGGTTGGTAATAAGATTACCAACCTTGGTTACATTTATTAGCTTAATGGTGAACGTCTTGAGCCAGTTGGCGAGTAGAAGTCCAATGAAAAATACCAACAATGCGCCAAGGAGGGTGGGTACGAAGCCGACGATCCCAAGCATAATTTCATTTAATGCGGTAGCGAAAGAAGTCTCAATTGTAACTAGTGCGTTTGTTCTCATGACTTGATGATAAATAAATTAAGTGCTTAAGTCAAACTCATAGACTTTCAATGTAGGTGCATCAGGTCGGGATTATCTGAGTTTTTGCCGTTCTTACAAAGGTTCATGGGAAGAAGCATATACACTATGGTTAGGCGATCTTTGATACTATAGGTTGATTTATCGGGATATTGTGCTAAGATAGAGTACCCCTAACATCTGGTAGGAAGCGCCCCGAGCAATCGGGGAGGAAAGTCCGGACAGCTAAAAGGCAGGGTGGCTGTGGAAACACAGTCTTCCGGTAAGTAATTACCGGGACGCGATAGGGCCACAGAGACGATAAATGTGAAACGCCTCCGCAAGGAGGATCTCGGGAAAGTAATTTTTCGAGAGTGGTAACCCGCCCCGCTGCAATCTTCGAACTGGGATTAAGGTGCCTCTTCCGTCCCTAAAGTTAAGAGCGTAGATAGATGCTTCCTCTCGACAAAATCCGGCTTACTATGAGTTAGGGGTCCCCGAAAGGGGCTTCCTTTCAGTTGAGTAATTTTTTGGCTTATTTTTATATTCTTAAGCATCCTTGAAAGGGTCTAGTGAACAACCTTTGTTACACCGACAAGTTGATTTTATCTTTTGAGACGGATACACTGAATGTAATATGAGTGTTAGAAGTATTTCTGTAAGATTTTTATTCTTATCTCGAATAGTAACCTCCCTTGCCTTTCTTTTTCTGCTTCTGCTGTTTAAAGGGTCCAGCCCCGCTTATGCCGATTTCCTTTACGTCGTTACCGGTTCTATAAATGACAATGGAGGTATCCACAATCCAACAGACTTTACCGTCCATGTAAAAAGTGGAGATGCAGATGTGGCCGGTAGTCCCGCTCCAGGAGCAAGAGGTCCCGGCACTTTATATACACTACCTACCGGAACTTATAAAGTATCTATTGATTCTATTTCCTCGTATGCCACAAATTTTGGAGGTGATTGTGATTCAGGAGGGAACGTGACCTTATCCCCGAGCGCAGGAAAGACTTGCATCATCACCAATAACGATAGAGCTCCGAGACTAAATGTGGTAACTTCAGTCATAAATGATGGCGGTGGCAATGCAGTTGCCTCAGATTTTGTCATCCATGTCAGATCCGAAAATGTTGATGTGGCCGGTAGTCCCGCTCCAGGAGCTGGATCGCCCGGAGTTTTGTATGAAGTCTCTCCAGGATCATATACAGTAAGCTCGGAGACCAAACCCTCATATACCCAGAGTTTCAGCGGCGATTGTGATGCCAGTGGCAACATGACAATTTCTTTGGCTGATCAAAAGACGTGTAACGTGGTCAATACGTTTAACGGGGGTGTCCCGGGTTTTCCCGAAACCGGAAATGTTTTAAATGACTTTAGATTGTGCTTGGACTCAGGCAGCCTTCCGTGGATAATTACGGGACTGTCTCTTGTTTTTGCCATCTACATACTCGTTAAGAAACAAGGTCAAGTCGGAGAGAAACACGAGGATAATGATCTTTAGTTTAGAGAGAAGAGATTAATCCAGTTCGGGGATGTTGGTGTTTTTATTTAGCTTGATATGTGAAATGATGACCCTGGCTGAGAGAATCAGAGGAAGTGAAATGACAGCGACCAGTGGGCCACCAATACGATAACCAATCATCAATCCAAGGATGGTAATTAGAGGATTCAACCCGATACTTTTTTGCATGACCTTGGGAACTATGAAGTTGTTTTCAAGCTGTTGGACGATAATGGAGACGATAATTGCGGCTAAACCATGTGTGGTTGAAATCGAGAATCCAACAATGGCGGCGGGTATCGTGGCAATAGTAGGGCCAATGTTCGGAACCAGCTCGAGCAGGCCGGCAATGACACCCAGAGCAATGGTGTAAGGAAGGCCAATTATCATGTAACCTATGTAGCTGAGAACACCAACAATTAGCATTAAAGCCAATTCTCCCCTAACCCAGTATCCAATTTGTTGCTCCAATTTTTTTACAATTTCGTGATACTTGATTGCTTTTTCTTTACCGAACCAAAACTCGAGGTAGTGGTTGAGGTTATGCATCTCTTTGATGATGTAGAAGGAGATGACCATCACGGTGAAGAATGAAAGTACTCCGGAAAAAGTACCAATGGCGATTCGGTATACCTGGCCGGGGACAAGATTCAGACCATTTATTTGCTCGAGATTAATTGGATATGGATAGATCCTTTCAATGAGTGAGGGCAACTTTACTATAAAATTTTCAGTCTGTTCGATAAGCGGGAAAATAATTGAGACGGCCGAGAGAACGAGTATCGTCAAAATCGAGGTGAGAATTAGGATCGATGAGAGGGAGCGGTTAATTTGTCTCTTTTCCAGGGAATCTACAAGTGGGCATAAAGCCAAGGCTATGATGATGGAGATGAAGAGAAGGATAAAGATATCAAGGATGTTCCCCAAAAATTTAACTGCCAAAAAAGCAAATAGTGCCCAAAAAATCGTACCAAATCCTATTTCAACAGTGAGCTTGTTTTTGTTATTCATTTTTGTTTTTTTAAATCACGAGCTAATTCCTGAGCGAGCACTTCTCTATCCTTACTTTCATCATACCAAATAATCGAAGCTTGCTTCTTAAACCAGACATTTTGTCTTCGTGCATAACCGACTTCCGACTGAGTCCATAAACTGACCAGTTTTGTCTGTGTAATATCTCCATTTAAGTAAGAGGTTATTTCCTTAACTCCGAGACTGGTGAAAAGGGGTGACTTGGTTTTTGAGTAGGCTTTTCTTATGGCTTTGACCTCCTGGACAGCACCCTGCTTGATTCTTTCCCGAACTCTTTTCTCAATTAACTTCTTCTGGGTGGCTTTTGAGAGATTAAGACCAATCCAGTTAAATTGCGCGAGGGGAGGAGTGGGAGTGCTAGGCTTTTTTGACGAGAGGCATTTTTCTATGTGTCGAATTAGTCGGCGAGGGTTATTCCTATCGGAGTTGTTTAGCTGATCAAAGAGTTGGGCATTAATTTTTTTTAGTTCTCGCTGAAGACCATCCAGACTGAAGTGGGAAAGTTTATCCCGCAGTTCCTGATCAGGTGGGATGTAAATATCACTTAGATCAGATGTAAGTGCCTTAATGTACAAGCCGCTTCCTCCAACAAGAATGAGTGGGGTTCCGTTAGCTAAATTGTCTTTAATGATGGGTTTTACTTTCTTGACAAAGGAGGCAATGTTTACTTCTTCACCAGTATCAAGCAGATCCGATCCATAAATATTGGTCCCCTTCGGCAATCTCTTCGGAATATCTTTTCCGGTCAAAATACTAAGCTCTTTGTAGGCTTGTCTGGCATCCACAGAGATGATGGAGCAACGAGGAAGGAGAGAGGCGACTTTTAGAGCCAATGAGGTTTTACCTGAAGCTGTCGGCCCAACGATGACTAATACTTTTGGTTTCATTTAAGGGACAATCGGTCTGACGGAAAGATTGTCTTTATTGATTATTTTATCCAGTATTTCCCAACGCATTTTTTTTATCGCCGGTGAGACATCGTCGGGAAATAATTTGGATGATACCGTTCCTGGTCTGGGAGAGTAACGAGCGACAAAGCCAACTTTGAAACCGATTTGTTTGACCAAATTAACAGTTTCATGAAAGTCTTCATCAGTTTCAGTTGGAAAGCCAACGATAATGTCTGTACCAAAGACAGCTTCAGGTATCTTGGTTTTAATCTTAGAGACAAGTGCCAAATATGACTCTCGAGTATAACCTCGGTTCATTTTTTCAAGAATCCGATTGCTGCCCGACTGGACTGGAAGATGGATAAAACGGTCGATCTTGGGATTTTTGGCGATCTCATCTATGAGTTCGTCGTAAAAGTCCCAAGGATTGGATGTGAAGAAGCTGATCTTTTTAATTTGATCTATTTTCGAGATTTTCTGAAGCAGAATGACAAATGGTGGAGTAGATTTAGCTTTTTTGTATTGAGACTGGTTTGAAGGAAGGCTTGAAAGGTCAAGGTGTGACTCCATGTATAACTTCCTCAAAGCAATCCCTTCTTTCTCCAGGCCGTATGAATTAACGTTCTGGCCAAGAAGAGTAATTTCGGTGAAACCAATTTTAGCCAAGTTCTCCACCTCTAAGACAATGTCTGCTTCGGGACGGGACACTTCTCTCCCCCGAGAATACGGAACAATGCAGTAGGTACAAAAAGAGTTACAACCTGAAGACACTGGGACCCAAGCGTGAATCTTATCTTTTCTAATTGCCTGTTGATTAAAACCGACCTCGTTTATGGGCAGCACCTCATCTACCTCGGGAAGAAGTTCTCTTATTTGAGCCTCAGACCTGAAAAGCATGCAACCAGTGAGGATTATCTTGGGTTTACTGGAGGTTGCGAAAAATTTATTGATGTTGTTGATGAATCCCCTAACCCTATCTTCCGCCGAGCGCCTGACAGAACAGGTGTTGATGACAATTTCATCAGCTTTCTTCCAATCGTCTGTTTCAGAGAAACCACGAGCAAAGTAGTCACCCAAAATTCTTTCGGAGTCGGATTTGTTGGCCTGACAGCCAAAGGTCTTGATGTGAACTAGGGGCATTTACCAGACTTTTTTCTTGAGAGGTTTACCAACGTGGAAGTTGATTACCTTATGTCCTTTGACAACCTGTCTCTTGGTTTCGTTTCCAAAGGGAACAACTTGTTTGTCGTCAACCTTACCGATGTAGAAGGTACCGAATCCGGAAACCACAACTTTATCACCCTTCACGAGAGAAGCGATCATCTCATCAAAAAAGGTGTCTACGGTTTCTTTAACGGCCTTTTTAGTAAGGTGGACTTTTTTGGAAACAATGTTAATAAGCGAATGTTTGGTCATAATTTTTTTTGTTCACCTCCTTGAACATGGACAGGCTCAAATTTAAATTAATGTCTGATGTTACCATCAATTTGTTGATTTTATCAAGTGGCAGAGATTTAACTGGCAATCTCGGCCGCTCTGGTTTCGCGTAGAACATTGACCTTAACCGTTCCCGGGAAGGTCATTGTGTTTCTTATTTCATCGCGAATGGCAGCAGCAAGAATAGGAAGTTGCTCATCACTGGCCTTGCTAGGATTAACAATAACACGTATTTCCCTTCCGGCGGAGATGGCGTATGCGTCTTCTACCTCCGGGTGTTTCTTAGCGATGGTCTCAAGCTGAGTTATCCTCTTGGCATACTCTTCAGTATTTTCATGTCTGGCACCAGGGCGAGAGCCGGAGATGGCATCGGAAATGTAGACCAAGATTGACTCAACGTGACTGAATTCCTCGTCCTCATGATGTTGGGCGACACAGTCAATGACATTCTGAGGTAAATTGAATTTTTTCAGGTAATTAACACCGAGCTCAACATGGTTACCTTCACCCTCGATGACTTTTCCGATATCGTGCAGCAAGCAACCAGGCGACACAGTCAATGACATTCTGAGGTAAATTGAATTTTTTCAGGTAATTAACACCGAGCTCAACATGGTTACCTTCACCCTCGATGACTTTTCCGATATCGTGCAGCAAGCAACCAAGACGAACAGTATCAACGTTGGCTCCAACCTCGTTAGCCAGTTTTATACCAATTCTTGTTTCCTCGAGAGTGTGACTAATCATATTTTGTCCATACGAAGTGCGGAATTTGAATCTTCCCAGGATGCCGATAAGATCACGGGGCATGTTGTAGACACCGACTGCGTGGCAGAGTTTCTGTCCTTCTTGGAACATGATCTGTTCTACATCTCTGCGGGCTCTATCGAAGTATTCTTCAATACGGGCAGGGTGAATACGGCCGTCTTTAATTAATCGAATCAGGGTCACACGGGCAATCTCTCTCCTGACTGGGTCAAAGCTGGATAGTTTTACTTCATCCGGGGATTCATCCATAGAAACGTCGCAACCGGAAATTTTTTCAAAGATCCTAATGTTGCGGCCGTCTTTGCCGATGATACGTCCTTTGGTCTCTTCATCAGGGATCGGGACTGTAGAAATGGTATATTCTGCAACGTAGTCTGTGGCGCCACTTCTCATAGCGTCGACTAATATTTCTCTAGCGATATCGTCGGCCTCAAGCTTGGCCTTTTCCTCGGTTTCTTTGATGACCTTGGCAATATCTCCAGCAGATCTTTTTTCGACCTGGGAGAGTAGTTCTTTTTTAGCCTGATCCGCAGTCATGGAGGCTATTTTCTCCAGCTTGAGGGCAATGGAGTCTTCTTGGGAGGTCAGATGTTTTTTCTGTTCTTCTACTTGGTTGAGGCTATTATCCAATGAGGATTTTTGTTTTTTGACCTGATCTTCAAGAGAGATTAATCCCTGCTGTTTTTGAGCTAGGTTTTTAGCGCGAAGCTCGATTTCTTCAAGCTGAATTCTGGCGTCTTTGACGGCTTGATCTTTGATCTTGAAAGCTTCATCCTTGGCGGCAAGGATGATTTCTCTGGCTTGGGATTGTGCCTGTGATTGGGCTTGGGCGGTGACTTGGGCGACTATGGCCTTGGTGTCTACCTGTGGGGCAGCAGGAGCGGGGACAGGTGCCGGTGTTGCCTGGTGAGAGGCTTTTAGTTCTACGGGGGTAATAACTTTCTTAGGCGTGGCCTGAGGCCCTGCCTTAAAGAGGTTTGATTTAAAGATTGATAAGAGTGACATGTGGTCTAGCAAAAATTACTAAGCCCACTTTCAAGAGTCCCTGGAACGCAAAACTTACCCTGCTAGGGGTAACGCTGTTATATTATTGTTTAATAGAATGACAGTCATGTGTGCGTAAAAGAGGTTGTTCCTGATTATGGTATCTGTATTTTAGTCTTCTTGGGTTGCAGAGTCAAATCTATTTAGGATGGCAGCACCGTTGAAACCTCTCTGAAAGAGCTTGTTTGTCTGGATCCTGGGGTCATATCGGCTGATTTTTTTCAGATAGTGGCTGATGGCCTCCTTCTGTTGAGGCAGGTCAGCCTCGGTCAGGATAGCCTCCTGAGCGGTCTCCCGGTCCACACCAAGCCTGATTAGCTTGAGAAGGATAATCCGGGGCCCCCAGCCTTTTCTGAGCTCTTTCCTGACATAGCCTGCGGCCAAGTAACGATCGTCAAGAAACTTGTTTGATGCGAGTTCGGAAATTATAGCTTCTATGACTTCTTCGGCGGCAACGAAACCCATTTTTTGAGCACGTTCTTGAAGTTTCTGCCTTAATTTTCCGGAAAAATATGGCCGCATGCCCAGAATGCGAGCAGCGTAGCTCACCAAAGACTGTCTAACCTCAGACGGCTGGCTTGTCCGGGGCATGAACTTTTTCCATTACCTGAGCACGAATTTTGTCCATGAGCTCGGGTCTTTCAGCTAAATATGCTTTGGCCGACTCACGACCTTGAGCAATGGTCTGACCTTCATACTTAAGGAAAGCGCCGGCTTTGTCTATAACTCCATAGGTTATGGCAGTGTCTAAGAGGTCACCCAGACGGCTGATTCCACCGACATTGAGGATATCAACCTCGGTTGATTTAAATGGTGGGGCGACTTTGTTTTTGACAATTTTTGCTCGATGTCGTGATCCAATAATCTCTTCCCCCTCCTGAATATTACCAATCTTGCGCATGTCGATGCGGACAGAGGCGTAGAACTTAAGAGCTTTGCCACCGGTGGTAACTTCAGGATTGCCGAACATAACACCGATTTTTTCGCGAAGCTGGTTAGTGAAGATTACAATACATTTTGATTTGGAAATAGCACCGGTAATTTTTCGAAGGGCCTGACTCATCAACCGAGCCTGGAGACCCATGGACGAATCTCCCATTTCGCCTTCTATCTCGGATTTTGGGACAAGAGCGGCGACAGAGTCAATAACAACAACATCGACACCACCGGAACGGATTAAAGTTTCGGCGATTTCTAAAGCCTGTTCACCGTTGTCCGGCTGGGAAAGCAATAAATTATCCAGATCCACTCCGATTGATTGAGCTCTAGCAGGATCCATGGCGTGTTCTGCATCAATAAATGCTGCTACACCGCCATTTTTTTGAGCTTCAGCAATCACATGAAGAGCCACTGTTGTTTTTCCAGAGGCTTCGGGACCATAGATCTCAACAATACGCCCTTTGGGGAAACCGCCCACTCCTAGGGCGAGATCAAGACTGAGAGCTCCACTACTGATGACTGGGATTTTTTCTGATACTTTATCCACTCCCATGCGCATGATTGCACCTTCTCCGAACTGTTTTTGAATTTGCTGCATGGCAATTTTTACGGCTGTTAGTCGGGCGCTGTTGTCAGTAATCTGGGTAACCTTAACCTCTTCTTTTTTAGCTTTTTTAGCCATTCTTTTACTTTTAATTTTTAAGCTCTCAAAGCCATTATGGAGGTTTCGGGTTATTTTTGTCAATACCCAGTGTCCTACGCATTCGTGCCTGTGGTAAAATAGGCTTACTTCGGGGTATAGTATAGCGGCTAGTATCTGCGCCTGGGGGGCGCAGGGTCCCAGTTCAATTCTGGGTACCCCGACCAAAACAAAAGAACTTCCTTTGGGAAGTTTTTTTACGCTGGGTTACATTTTCCGGCCTTCAGGATTGTGATCACTCAAACAAGTCGACTAGCGCTGCCCAGTATTTTCTTTCACACGGAATTGAACCATTCGGCGGATTAGGCTTAGAGGAAGTGCTCTGTCCTTGGGAAATTGAATTGCTCCCTTGGACGTTATGTATTGAGTGAGTTCGTTTTTGAAAGCTTCTATTGCCGATGGGGTGGGATAGAAACCAATGTGACCTTTGAAAGCTGCAAAATGAACTAAATTGCCGTTAAGTACGAAGGTGGGCATTTGGTACTTAATAGTTTCTTTAGCCTGCGGAGCTTCCTCCGCAATGACCTCTCTGATAGCATGCAGGGATTCCCTGACATCCGCCTGACTAGATTCGATATATTCGTCAATCGTTTTGATAGGCGAATTGGATAGGTCCATGGATTATTTGGTTTTTTCCGGGAGGAAGCTGGTGAACAGTGCCCCGAGACCGGTGAAGAATGCAATAAGAGCGATAAGCCATCCCAGGACAGGAATCGATGCAATTAGTCCCAGAGTAAAAGTGCCCGCTAGAGCTGATAGGAATGGGGTGGGTGTTTTTTTATTGACCAGTTTAAGAAAGTTCCACCCAATTACTATGGAGGTATAGACCGAGGCAACGATCAAAGCTACAAAATAGACAAAAAGAGTCACGAACGCCAAAGGTATGCCGAGGAGTGTCATTATTAGGAGAATGAAGACGAGAGGAAAAGTAACAAACACAGCTAAGCCAATGAAACCGCTAAGAACCGGTTTTTCCTGAATTCGATTGATCACTTTTTCGGTACGGGATTTGTCAAAATATATTAGTACCGAAGCAATAATAAAGAAAGCCAGGGCACCAAAAATAACTTTAGATAAAAGTGACATTGGTGATAAAGATTCAGATTTCTCCGGAGCAGACTTATCTTCATAGATCAAGTCATGCCTTCTGACCTGACCGACAACCGATTGTGAACTGATGGAGGCAGCCCGATCTTTTTCGGTGTAGTAGTCTAGATCACCCCTGATCCTGGCGGTGTCAGAAATGTTGAGATTGGCAGCGTTCACCGTGGCATTTCTAAACAAGGACCCTGAAACAGTAACTGTTTCACCAGCTCCGGCTAGATCACGTCCTGCAGTTCCAGAGAGGTCAACGGACTGCACTCCGAAGAATATATCGCCTTTGACGGCTGCTAATTTTTTAAGGGTTAACGTTTGAGCGAGAGCATTTAGGTTACGGTTTACCGTTCCAGATACTTCTACCGTTTGACCAGCTACCCGTACGTTACCGTCCACGAGACCGTTGATTTTTATGTCCTGGACGACACACAGGACATCTCCTTTAATGGAGCCATTAATGGTTATCGACTGGCCGGCACAAAAAAGATCTCCAGTAATATCTGAATCAATAATGATTTGCTCCCCCGAGATAAAAAGTGACTCGTCCAAATTTTCTCCCTTAGGTAGGTTTAAATTAGTTCCCGATTTAAACTGGACTGCTTGAACCGGAGAGGAGATCAATAATAGAAAAATAAAGGCAAAAAATAAAGAAAATAATCTTACAAATTTATTCATAATTACACTATACACCCACTGATTTTTTAAGATTTTTTGAGACAAGATCCAGATAAAGATGACGAAGACTTTCATCCATGGTGACGTCAGGAATTAATTTGAGTGAATATTCAATTCCATTTGAACCAAGATTGTATTTTTCTATAAGTAGGTTTAGATTGTGGTCACCTGAGGGAGTGGAGATTTTGGCTACTCCCCTGGAAGTGTCGGATGGATCATCCTTGTCTATAAGCGGGTTTTTTCCGGCAAAATTTGGATTGGACTCTATCTTCTTATCTTCATCATTAAAACGGAAACCGGTTTCGACCGATTCTCCGTCACTATTAATACCAAGCAAAATTCTCATTTGGTCGGTCGATAGTTGCCGTAGAACGATCTCTCCAGTTTTGAATGATTCAAGTTTAGCTTCGAGTGCTGAGGCAAGTTCGAAAGCACCTTCGTTGGATGGAAAGTGTTCTACCTGGTTGGCTTTTTCTGCAGATGCGATTGGAGGTGACAGTGCTTCCATTAGATAAATCTTATTTCAAAGTAACTGAATTGACAAATCGGGGCTGACCAAAATCGAATATCCTGACAGGAAGATCTTGTGAGGTAAGATAGTTTTTACCTGAAAAAAACATCTTAACCACTAATCCTTCTTGAGTTTTATCAGACCATGCCTGGTCAAATATGAGATTCCCCAGAGAGTAGTAGATTGGTTTGCCGAGATAGATTTCTTTTTCCTGGACCCAATGAGGATGATGGCCAATGATGACATCCGCTCCAGAATCCACGCTTAGGTGGGCAATCCTTTTTTGTGTGGCATCTGATTTTGGGGAATATTCCGATCCCCAGTGAAAAGTTGCGACTAGGATATCAACCTGATCATCAAGTTCTTTAATCTGTAACGAAAGTGACGATTCGTCTATTTTATCTATGGCGTTAAAACCGAGAAAGCCAAACTTAATACCCTTCATTTCCTTGGTCTCAGGCTCAAAACCTATGGGAGTTATGTTGTTTTGCCTTAGGGTAGAGATGGTATAGTCGACGCCTTCCTGACCACGATTCCTAATGTGATTATTAGCTAGGTTGGCTATGTCAATGCCGGCCATTTTTAACCCTTCCAAATGTTCCGGAGGAGCGCAAAATATCATTCCGAAATCTGTCGGGGTGCAGTCCGAAAAGAACGGTGCCTCCAGATTAATCAAGGAGATATCGGCCGAGCTAAATTCTTGGGCGATATTTTTAAACGCCCATGTGTAGTCCTTATTTTTTATACTTCTGGTATTAACAGATCTGCCCAACATAACGTCTCCTCCAGCGATAAAGGTTATCATCTGGGAGGCGCTAGCGGTCCTTGGTTTATTATTAAGGGTTGGCTGTGAAATTATTTCCGGAAGTGGAGAGATCAACTTTGAGAAGGAACCGCTGCCGAGATAGGGAGTGACCAAGACGATGGCAATAAAAATGAGGAAGATTGGTTTCATCTCTCATTTTAGTGTACCTTTGAGAGTGCAGAATTTGCAAACATTTTCCTATGCAGAGGTGAAAGTCCGTAATTCTTAAGAGCATATAAATGTTCTCTGGTACCGTAACCAGAGTTGTTTGCCCAGTTGTATTGTGGATGTACTTTATGATATTCCGTCATGGCCAAGTCTCTTTCAACTTTCGCTAAAATGCTGGCAAGCATAATCTGTGGATACAGATCATCACCACGGACGACACTTTCCATTTTGGGATCGTCAAATCTGATATTGCCATCAATCAGATACTTATCCGCGGTCATTTTTAAGGTCAACCTGAGGAACACTTCTTTGTTTGCCCAGGTGATTCCTCTAGTGTTGATATCATCAACACCGATTGATTCCGTCAGATAAATTATCGGAAGACCCTCCCTTACCTCATAAATCTTCAGGCGTTGAATTTCAGTCATTTTTTTACTATCCCTGAGAGGAGCAGGTAGCAGAGAAACAATTTTTTTGGCTGACTTGAGAAAAATTACACCTCCCGCGACCAATGGCCCGGCGAGCGAGCCGCGTCCACATTCATCCAATCCACAAATTACCATGAGTGGATTATACAGATTCAAAAAGCGCCCCCACGGAGCGCTTCTTGAAATTTTTTGATAAAAAATTAACGTTTCGGAGATTGTTTCTTGGCGCGGGCACGTCCACCTTGGCCGGCTTTACGAGTTTCTTTCATACGAGGATCGCGAGTCAGAAGTCCCTTGGCTCTAAGCAATGCTTTGTATTTATCGGCGTCTATCTTGATAAGGGCACGGGCAATGCCGTGGACCATAGCGTCGGCTTGAGACATCATGCCTGAGCCTGCCACCTTAACACTACCGGTGTATTGACCGAGAGTTTCGGTGATGGCGAAAGGAAGCTGATAGATCTTCTTGAGTGTTTCACCCTTGAAATAGCCGGAAACCGGTTTTCCATTGACTACTAGTTCCTGCTTGCCTGGCCAAAGTCTGACGCGGGCAACGGCGGTTTTTCTTCTACCAACGGCAGAAATGTAGTCCTTGGGCATGGCGAGGACTCCTTTTTTTACCGGAACTGTCTTGACTGGTTTAACGGCGATCTTTGATTTTTTTGTGAGTTTTTGAGCCATAGTTTATTTTGTTTCTTTGTTTAATCCCAGTTCGACAGAGTAAGGATGAGTGGCGTCGGGGTAGACCTTGAGACGACGGAGGCGAGTCTGTTGGTGTTTATTCTTGGGAAGCATACCTTTGACTGCCTTTTCAATGACTTTGCGAGGATCTTTGGCGAGAAGTTGTTCGAAACTGAGCTCCTTGAGGCCACCGGGGAAACCGGAGTGAGAATAGTATTTTTTGTCGGTAACTTTTTTACCGGTAACGTGAATTTTGGCTGCGTTGATAGCAACGACGAAGTCACCATTGTCCAAGTGACCCCCCGAAAGAGGCTTTCCCTTACCAATGAGAAGTTGGGCGATTTCGGTAGAAACACGACCCAGGGTTTTACCATCAAGATCAACTAGGTGCCAAGAATGCTTAACGTCTGTGGGTTTTATAGTAAGAGTTTTCATAAGATTTATTTGGCTTTTTTAACTGACTTTTCTTTCTTGGCGGCCTTCTTATCTTCCTTCACAGGTTTGACAGTCTCTGGCATGGGAACAACCAACTTGAGAATGGCAAGTGCGGTTGCATCACCACGGCGGACTTCTGTCTTTTGGATAGTGGTGAAACCACTAGTCCTATCAGCAAGAGCCGGAGTAATGGTATCAACCAGTCTGTTCCCGGAAGCGGGGTTACCCAAGGTGGCGATGACATTGCGTCTTGAACTAAGAGTCCCCTGCTTGGCTTTGGTCACCAACTTGTCAAAGAGACGTTTGATGATCTTGGCTTTGGTCACGGTCGTAGTAAGGTAACCATTCTTGATAAGTTCTTTTAACTGATTCCTGAAAAGAGCTTTTCTGTGGTTCGCGTCACGATTTAGTTTTGGCAGACGAGATTGATGTTTTACAGCCATAGTAAGTATTACGCAATAGTAATGCCCTTCTCAGCGGCTTTTTCGACGACCTGAGCGGCAGATTTCTCACCAAGATTTTTCACCTTGTGGAGATCTGAAAGAGAGAGGGATTTGAGATCTGATAACTTGACAATATCGGCTTTTTTGAGAGCGTTCAGCACTCTAGTAGGAAGATCAAGATCATCGACATAACCTCCAGTTGCCAGAGTGGAAGCTTTGGGCTTGACCTCGATAAGATAGGCTTCTTCCGAGTTTACATATGCGGAATAATCAGTGAGAAGGCGAGAAGCTTCCTTGAAGGCGTCAAGTGGGGTTATGGATCCGTCGGTGACAAGTTGTAATTTGATCTTGTCGAAAGCGGTACTGCGGCCCACACGAGTGGCTTCGATGGTATAGCTTGCACTGATAACCGGAGAGAAAGAAGAATCCAGAGGGATGACGCCGATCTCTTCAGAGGTGTGTTCTTCAGCGGGCACGTAACCCATACCTCGGGCGACTGTGATAACGGCATTGATCTTGGCCTTGGGAGACGTGAGATGGCAAAGAACTTTGTCAGGATTAGTGACGGTGACGCCAGTGGGGCAATCTAGATCCGAAGCCTTGATTTCTTTTTCGCCTGAAACATGAAGTTTGACGTTTTTAATTTCGTCAGTATCGATGGCGAAATTAACGGTCTTGAGATTTAGGATGAGGTCCAAGATATCTTCCCTGAGACCGGAGAGAGTTGAAAATTGGTGAGGAACACCATCGACCTTAATGCTGGTAGCAGATCCGCCCTCGAGAGAAGTGAGGAGGATACGGCGAAGGGAGTTACCCAGGGTGTGACCGAAGTTTTGGGGAAGAGGTTCAATAATGATCTGAGCTGCGTTAACACCAGTATCTTTAGTGGTGACCTTAAAGTTTGGTTGTAACATTTTAGAATTTATACTAATTATTAAAATTTTTATCTTGAGTAGAACTCGATAATAAGATTCTCCTTGATGTCGGAACCGATTTCGTCACGAGTAGGAAGACGGTCAATTTTTCCAACAGTTGCTTTGCGGGATAACCACTTGGCGGGAAGATTCTTTTCGTTAAGGTTGTCAGCAACAAAGTTCATCTTAGCTCCCTCAGGAGTTAGAGATATTACTTCGCCGGGTTTGGTGAGGTAGCTGCAGATATCAACTTTTTTGTCATTAACTTTGAGATGACCGTGGGTAACAAGTTGACGGGCAAGAGAGCGGCTGATGGTGAATCCAAGGCGATAGACGACGTTGTCCAAGCGGGACTCGAGTGTCTGCATAAGAACTTCACCTGTATTTTGAGGTGACTTGAGAGACATAACGTAGTATCTGTGGAATTGGCCTTCGAGAATGCCGTAGAGACGTTTGGCTTTTTGTTTTTCTCTGAGTTGAATTCCGTAACCGGAGATACGTCCACGGGATCTCTTTTTTCCGTGCTGACCGGGAACCTGAGCGCCTCTTTTTTCAATGGGACATTTGGGGGTAAAACAGCGGGCACCCTTGAGATAGAGCTTAACGCCTTCACGGCGACAGAGTCTGCATTTGGGATCGATGTATTTTGCCATAGTGTATTTTTCTTAGTGTAAGTAAATGTTAGACTCTCCTGGTTTTTCTGGGACGGCAGCCATTGTGAGGGATAGGAGTGGTGTCGGCAAGAAGGTTAATATCGAGACCTGAGGTCTTTAGGACGCGGATAGAAGCGTCTTTACCGGGACCGGGTCCTTTAAGGAAGACTTCAAGAGTGTTGAGGCCCAGAGATTTGGCTTTGCGGAGGCCTTCTTCAACGATGGTGGTAGCAGCGAAAGGGGTTGAGCGCTTGGCGCCTTTGAAACCACAAGTTCCAGCCGAGCTCCAGCAAACGACGTTGCCTGTCATGTCAGTAAAAGAGACATAGGTGGTATTGAAGGTGGATTTGACGTACATCTTTCCCTGACCGCCTTTGAAATGAGCGGTTGAGGCCTTTTTGGTTTTTTTGATGGTTTTTTCTTTAGGTGCTGGCATGTTAGTTTATTTCTTGACTGGTGAAGTTTCTAGTTTGGCTGCAGCTTCTTTACTTAGGGCACCGATAGTCTTTCTCTTGCCTTTACGGGTTCGAGCATTAGTGCGTGTGCGTTGGCCGCGGACGGGAAGTCCCATGGTGTGACGGAGACCCCTATATGCCTGACTTCTTTTGAGAGTTTCGATGTTGTCACGGACCATTTTTCTTAGCTCACCCTCTGTTGGAACTGATTCAACAATGGCCTGGATGGTCTTAAGTTCGTCAGCGGTCAAGTTTTTAGTCTTGATGCTAGGATCTACTTTAGCCTGTTTAAGGATGTCTTTGGCGATCTTTTTTCCGACACCGAAGATATAGGTGAGGGATATATCGATTCTTTTTTCGTTTGGTACGTCTACTCCTGCAAGTCTTGGCATATATTCAATAAGTAATTAGCCCTGGCGCTGTTTATGGCGAGGGGTGGTGCAAATAACGAACACCTTACCGTGGCGTTTAATAATTTTGCAATTTTTGCATCTAGGGCGGACTGATGATTGAACCCGCATGCTTATATATTTAAGTGTTAGTAATTGATTTTGGACATTGGAAAACAGGAGAAGATGGATCAGCTCTGACGGAATACAATCCTGCCTTTGGTGGTGTCGTATGGGCTCATATCGAGCTTAACTTTGTCACCCGGCATGACTTTTATGCGATATAGACGCATTTTTCCGGCGAGATGGGCCAAGATTTCTCTGCCATCTTCGAGGGTTACCCTGAATTGTGTGTTTGGTAAGGCCTCGGAGACGACTCCGTTTACCTCAGTCATCTGGTTTTTAGCCATATTAAGTTGTGCAAGTGGTATTGTACCAGAGACAGGCTCAAATTGCCAGTTAGCCCTGGGCACGACCACGTAGGGGATATTGTACATCAATTATGTGAGGAATGTACACCAATCTCTAGTTTGCCTGGGTGAGAATTATGGGGCCGTCTTGGCTGATATAGACTGTTTCCTCAAACATGCCTGTGACCGAGCCATCCTGGGTAGAAAGAGTCCAGCCATCGCTATCCTCAACCAGGCTAGGTCGCCCCATGGCATACATTATCTCGATGGCAATGGTCTGGTTTTCATGAAGAATGTTTTTCTTGGTGTGAGGGTCCGCGAAGCAGGGAATGTACGGTTCCATGTGAAGTTCTTTGCCTATACCGTGGCCAGTCAGGTCTCTGATGACCGAATATCCGGCAGGCTCAACCGTGTCCTGCATAGCCAAGCTAATATCGAAGATCGTGTTCCCAGGGCGGGCCGCCACAATGGCACGGGAGAGGGCTAGCTGGCCGATCTTAAGGAATTCAGTAGTTTTGTTATCAACAGGCTCAACTTGAATCGTTAGAGATGAATCGAGGTGATAACCATTATGGAATAACCCCATGTCTACCTTGACAACATCTCCGGATTTAAAGGGAATGTCATTGGGAATGCCATGAACCATTCCTGAGTTGACGTTGATACAAGTGGCATTGAAGTATCCTGGAACCATTTTAAAAGAAGGTCTATCACCGCCTTTGACGATAAGATCATCAATCACTTGGTCGATTTCCCGTGGAGTGACTCCGGCTTTTATTTTCGAGGAGATGAGGGACTTGATGTGCCCTAAGCGTTTACCGCCCTCAACCATGGCGGTGAGTTTGTTCATGAGACATATTTTACATCTTCGAGCTTGCTGACGATATCCCGAAAAACCGTATCGATGTCCGGGGTACCATTAACCTCGATGACTTTGCCTTGCTGGCGATAGAAGTCTATGACGGGAACTGTTTCATTCTGATAGAGCTCAAGGCGTTTTTGCATGGCTTCGTCGTTGTCATCAGTGCGATGCTCGATTTCAGCCCGTTTACGCATTCTGTTAAGGCTTTCCTCATGTGAAAGGGTGAGCAGGACAACCTTATCCAGCTTAACCCCCACTCTCTTAAAAACTTTTTCCAGCTCCTGGGCTTGAAATAGATTTCTGGGGGTGCCGTCAAGAATGAAACCATTTTTTTGATTGAGTGGAGTCTTTTCAAGAACAGAAAAAAGTTCGGAGTCAGATATCAGTTCACCGGTGTTGATTTTTTCCTGGAGTACCCTGCCGAAGGGGCTGTTTGACGCAACCTCCTGCCTGATCAGTTCTCCGGTCGAAATGTGATTGAGATTGTATTTATCGGCCAACAGTTTGGCTTGAGTGCCCTTGCCCGACCCTTGAGGTCCCAATATTATTAAGTTCATCTTTAACTTAAAAACTTTTCGTAGTGGTGCATGTAGAGTTGCGAGTTGATCGACTTCAGAATTTCCAGGACTACCGAAACAACGATAAGAACCCCGGTACCACCAATGGCTAGCGCGGACACTCCAGTGATGCCGGAAACAATGGCCGGCATGACGGCGACCAGTCCGAGGAAAAATGCGCCGACAAGAGTGATGCGGTTAAGAACAAAATTGAGGTACTTGATCGTATCAGGACCGGGACGGACTCCAGGAATGAAGCTGCCCGACTGTCTGAGGTCTTTAGCGATTTTTTCCGGATTAAAGACAACTGCGGTGTAAAAGTAGGTAAAGGCAACGACGAAGAAGAAGTAAAGTGCATTGTATAAGAAACTATTGGGGTTGAGTGAGTTGCTGAGATTGGTAGCAAGTTGAGCCAGTTGAGGTTGCTGAACACCCGATAGAACCCGAGCGAGAAGTCCGGGAATCATCATGAAAGAAACTGCGAAGATGATCGGAATGACACCGGCTTGGTTCAATCTGAGGGGGAGATGGTTTTTGACGGCAGCTGTGTAGGAGGTGAGCCCTCTTCTAGCCGACTGAATGGGAACTTCTCTGGTGGCTTCACTAGCGCGGACAATGGCGTAAATGACAGCAAGAGAGGCAGCAAGAAAGATGCCGTACTGGATAAACATGGATTGATCGGCTGTGGTAAATAATTGGACGGCGGTGACGGGCAGACGGCTAATAATGCCGACAAAGATCAGTAAGCTAATCCCATTACCAAGGCCGTAGTCATTAAGTTGTTCTCCCAACCAGACCATAAGAGCAGTGCCAGCCGAGAGGGTAAAGACTATGCTAGCCAATTGAAGAGGATCGGAGGTGGTAGTGAGTCCCTGACGAGAAAGTAAGAAGAGTAGACCGACGGCTTGCATAAAACAGAGAGGAACAGTGAGAAGTCTGGTGTACTGGTTGATCTTCTGACGACCGTAGTCCCCTTCTTTCTGGAGTTCTTCGATTTTGGGAATAACCATACCCAACATTTGGATAATGATGGAGGCGTTGATGTATGGGTTCAACCCTAGGGCCATGATGGAAAAATTGCCCAAGGTTCCACCGGAAAAGACGTCCAAAAGTGAGAGGAAGGCAGATTGATCGAAAATATTTTTTAAGGAAGCAAGGTTGATCCCCGGGGCTGGGATGTGGGCAACGAAACGGATAATAGCGATAATAAGAGCCGTAAAGATAAGACGGTTTCGAAGATCCTTAATCTTCAGAAGTCCGCGAAAAGGAGCTAATAAATTTTCCATGTGTTTATATTCTAGCAGGGAATTATGCGTACAGTCGGTCTTGATTACAGATTTTGGCCCCTACATTCCCAGAGGTCTGTTATCCCGTCTCTGTTGTAATCGTATGTGACCCATGCTATCGGGCAGTAAAAGTATTTACCACTTTCATTAGTGACGCATTTATACCCATTCCTGACCTTCTCGGGGGTAACGTAGGAAACAAGACTACTATTAGGACAGGTGGTCGTGGACCAATCTGAAACGGTAGGAACTGTCTTTGTGGGAGTAGGAGCATCTTTGCTCTTAACAAATGAGCAGATCGGGATATTGGTGGACTTACCGGTCTTGGAGTCCTTGCGTTTCTCCGTCCTTGTCTTTTCGCAAATTCCGCCCCCAATCCTATCGCCTACTGAGGCATTCTTACATTTGCTGTCGGATTTGGCTGGGTGGCAACTTTTTGATGCAGCTGAAGAACTAATGTCGAGAGATGGGGAGGTAAAAGCGACTATGGCAGCCGAAAGACCGAGAACCAATAATGCTACCGGGAGAAACCTTTTAAGGTTAAGTTTGCTGACCGAAAAGCTCTTTTTCTTGGACATAATAAAAATATACCATATCGACCGTTGTCTTTAAATACAAAAAAGCGGCAATGAGCCGCTCCTTTGTACTGCTATATTTTTTGTATTATTTGGCGAATGAATATTTTCCTCCGGCTTTCTCAATGAGTTTGACAGCTCCTGCAGTGGCCAAGACGGCAATCTCCAGAGGCTTTTCAATCTTGCCAGTGGCAACGATCTTGAAACCTCTTTTGGATTCTTTCTCGTTGAGTTTCAGACTTTCCGAAAGAAGTTTGGCATCAACAACGGTGTTATCGGCAAACTTGCTCAAGAAATCAAGATTAACGACAATGGGCTGAGAGTATATGGACTGGAAACGGTGCTTACCTTTGATGAAAGGGGTACGTCTAACGATTGGAAGCTGTCCACCTTCAAACCAGGCTGGGATGGTACCACGGGTCTTCTGGCCCTTTTGACCACGACCGACAGTGTGACCGCCAACTCCGGAACCAAAACCGCGACCAAGGCGTTTTTTGCTCTTAAGGGTAGATTTGGGTAAACTTGCAAGTAACATAGTCTTTATTTAATTTTGAGCAACTTGTATTTTTTGTCGAGAAGCTCGATGTGCTTAAGGGCTTTGAAGGTAGCGCGGGCATTGGTGGTCTTGTTGTTCGATCCGAGGGATTTACAGACGATGTCGGTAATACCAGCGGCTTCGACGACTGCGCGAACGGCAGAACCGGCAATGATACCAGTACCCTTGGGAGCGGGTCTAAGAAGAACTTCTGCGGCGCCAAATTTGGATTTGGTTTCGTAGGGAATAGTGCCTTCTTTGATAGGAACCATGACCAGGTCACGATTACCAAGGCGGATGGACTTCTTGATGGCATCGGCGACGTTAGGGGCTTTGGCGAGACCAAGACCGACCTTACCTTTTTTGTCTCCAGTAACAACGAGAGCGGAAAAGGCCACCTGACTACCACCTTGAGTTTTCTTGCTGACACGACGGATTTGAAGTACCTGCTCAAAACCTTCCGGTTGAGGGCGAGGACTATTTCGGTTGGGGGTTTGTGAATAAGCCATATTTTTTAGAATTTAATTCCTGATTGACGAACGGCTTCCGCAAGAGCCTTGACGCGGCCATGAAATCTGTATGATCCGCGATCAAAGACGACCTCGGTAACTTTTTTCTCCTTGGCCAGTTCGGCTATTTTTGTACCGACCTGAGTGGCGATTTCAACGTTAGTGCCTTTGGCATCTTTGATTGACTGAGATGAGAAACCGGCCAAAACTTTGCCTGTTTTTTCGATGATCTGAGCAGAAATGTGTTGATTCGAACGAGAAACTACGAGCCTGGGTTTGAGCGACACTGCGAGAAGTGACCTTCTAATGCGATGCTGCCTCTTGATTTTAGGGGTAAGATTTTTTTCTATCATATTCTTTTAGGCGGCTGATTTAGTGGCGGTCTTGCCCTGTTTCTTGATAACCACTTCGTCTGTGTAACGGATGCCCTTGCCCTTGTAAGGCTCAGGTTTCTTGATGGCTCTGATGTTAGCAGCTACTTGTCCGACCAATTGTTTGTCGATGCCGGAGATGTTGATCTTATCCTGGCCTTCAACAACCACACTGACTCCGTCTACTTTTTTGAAGATGACGGGATGGCTGTAACCAACAGAAAGAGAGATACCTTCGGGGTGAGCGGCAACACGATATCCTGTACCAACCAGTTGGAGTTGTTTGCTAAATCCGTCCACGACTCCGGTGGCGGCGTTTTGGGCGAGGCGGCGGATTAGTCCATGTAAAGCTTTGACTGCTGGGATTTCGGAGGTGCGGACAAAGTTTAAGACGTTATCTTTTTCCTCAACCTTGATGGTTTCGGGAAGGGTGACTTCCAGAGAACCTTTGGGGCCAGTGAATTTTAGAATCCCATCAACCTTCTCGTATTTTACCGAGTCTGGCAGGTGAAGGGGTTTGCGTCCTATGCGGCTATATAATTTTTATTAAATAATGGTGTTTACCAAACTTGACAAATAATTTCTCCTCCGAGGTGGTTCTTCGAGGCTTGCTTACCGGCCATAAGGCCTTTAGAAGTGGAAACGATGGTAAGACCAGCTCCGGAAAGAGTAAGGGGGATCTCGTTGTAGGCTTTGTGAATTCTGACACTGGGTTTACTGACTCTCTTAATGCCGGCGATGGCAGGGAGATCTTTTTCGAAGTAACGGAGAGTAACGGTCAATTTTGAGACCGGTTTCTCTTCGATAACAGTAAAGTCCGAGACAAAACCTGCTTCTTTGAGAATCTTGACGATCTCAAGGCGGGTCTTCGAGACGTTGACAGTGATGGTTTCCCTCTTTGCGAGGTAACCGTTTCTTATAGCAGTAAGGAAGTCGGCGATAGTATCCATATTATTTGCTCATTTTGTAAACTCCGGGGAGTTCACCTTTGTGGACTAATTTTCTAAAACAGTGACGGCAGATGCCAAAGAGACGAATATATCCCCTGGGACGACCGCAAAGTTTGCAGCGATTGTGGTCTCGGGTCGAATGACCTTTGAGCTTTTTTGTTTTAGCGATTTTGCTTGTTTTAGCCACGATAGTTTGGTTTTAGTAATTTAGGCTGTCTTTGTAAAAGGCATTCCAAGAGAGGTGAGAAGCTTTTCGGCCTGAACGGAATCATCAGCAGAAGTGGAAATTGTCATTTCTAGCCCTTGAATCCTGCCAATTTTATCATATTCGATCTCAGGGAACACGATCTGTTCGGAAAGTCCGAGAGTATAGTTGCCGTTTTTGTCAAAGGTGGTGCGGGAGACTCCCTGGAAATCTTTGATACGAGGAAGAACTATGCCAATCAATTTCTGGAAAAAATCATACATGCGGTCTCCCCTGAGAGTGGTTTTCAGACCGACAACATCACCCTCTCTTAGATTGAAAGCGGCGATGGACTTCTTAGAGCGGGTTTCCATAGGTGTTTGTCCGGTAATGGTGGAAAGCCAACCCTTGGTCTTGTCTAAGAATTCCTTGTCCGTCTTAAAGTCTTTGGAGCTGGTATTGACGGTGATCTTAACCATCTTAGGAACAGCTTCAATGCTCTTGAGTCCAAGCTCTTTTTGAAGAGCGGGGCGGATTTCTTTCTGGTATTGGTCTTTTAGTGTTTGGGTCATTTGCTTTTCTTAGTGGTAGTAGTGGCGTTTATAACCTGGCGGCAGCGATGACAGACTCTGACCTTGGGTTCCTGGGAGGCATCAAAGCCAACTCTGGTAGGTTTGCCACAGGATGGGCAGACGAGGGCAACGCTGGCAACTGAGAGTGCACGAGGAAGGGTGAGGATCTGACCGGCTTCATTACCCTTGGGTTTGATGTGTTTCTTATAGAGGTTAATACCTTCGACGAGTACTTTGTGTGCTTTTGGATCGACCTCAAGGACCTTACCGGTCCGACCTTTGTCCTTACCAGCAGTAACTTGAATGGTGTCGTTGACTTTAAACTTGTACATATTCTTTTATTTTTTATATGACCTCGGGAGCAAGAGAGGCTATCTTGGCGAAACCAGCTTCTTTTACCTCGCGGGCAACTGGTCCAAAAATACGGGTTCCAAGAGGTTGCTTTGAGCTAATGGAGTCAATAATAACGGCGGCGTTGTCATCGAATCTGACATAAGTACCATCCGGACGGCGTGTTTCTTTGCGAGTACGGACAATAACGGCTTTGACCACCTGTTTGTCCTTGACCGCTCCGTTGGTATCGGCACCTTCGACAGCGGCTGTGACGATATCACCGATGTGACCGAATCTGCGGCGAGAACCTCCATGAACCAAAATCACTTTAATAAGCTTGGCTCCTGAATTGTCGGCAATGTTAAGTACGGATCTTAGCTGGATCATAGGACTTTAGTGATTTGCCAGGCTTTGTTTTTGCTAATGGGTTTGGTCTCTTCCATAAGAACGGTATCGCCGGCTTTGGCACCGATCTCGTTGTGGGCAAGGTATGATTTGGTGACTTTTGAGCGTTTTAGGTATTTGGGGTGAACTTTGAACCTGGTAACGATCACGGTCGCACTCTTGGTCATTTTGTCACTCTTGACTACGCCTTGTAGATGTTTCTTCATAGACTTTTTGATTTAGTTAGCAACTGAGCAATTTCTTTTTTAAGCTTTTTATGAGCATTGGTGTTTTTTTCCTGCCCGGCTTTTATGGATAGCTTAACCGAGACCAATTTGGTCTTAAGTTCAGCCAGATTTGTTTGGAGATCGCTTTTAGTCATTGTTTTTTTCGATAAATTTGGTTTTAACAGAAAGCTTGTGACTGGCGAGGCGGATAGCTTCGGAGGCGATTTCACGAGATACTCCGGAGATTTCCATGAGGATCTGGCCGGGTTTGACTACGGCAACGTAACCTGAGATATCGGCTTTTCCGGAACCCATACGAGCACCAGCAACTTTGTTGGTGATAGGTTTGTGGGGGAAGACTCTGAGGAAGAATTTACCTACACGCTTGGTGTGGTGAGTGATGGTACGCCTGGCCGACTCAATTTCGGCAGCAGAGAGCCAACCACATTCCTGGGTTTTGATACCGAAGTCTCCGTAGGAAAGAGTATTGCTTCGGGTGGCAATTCCGGACATTGTGCCTCGGAACTCTTTTCTATATTTTCGTCTTGCGGGTTGTAGCATGTTAGTAATTTATTTAGCTAATACGTCTCCGGTGTAGATCCAGACTTTGACACCAACATATCCGGACCTTGTCAGTGCAGGGAGTTCGGCATAATCTATATTGGCTCTTAAAGTTTGGGTGGGAACGCGACCTTGCTTAAAAGACTCTTGTCTGGCAATTTCTGCTCCGTCAATCCTTCCGGAAAACATTATTTTAACACCTTTTGCCCCTGCAGCCATGACTTTCTCAATTGCCTGGTTGGCAGCGCGGCGGAAAGGATAGCGGTGAGCGAGTTGGTTGGCAAGGCGATCGGCGATGATGGCGGAGCTGAGATCGGGGATCTTGATCTCCATGGGGTGAAGGTTGACCTTGATGGCGCTCTTGGTCTTATATATACCGAGAAGTTTTTCAACTTCTTTTTTGAGAGCTTCAAGGGAAGACCCTCCACGACCGATAACAACACCGGGACGGGAAACGTACATGAAGATGTCGACTGTGTTGATAGAACGCTTGATCTCAATAGTGGTGATGCCGGCAAGCTTCAGTTTTTCCTCCAAGAACCTGCGGATCTTGTTATCCTCAATGACAAATTTGGAATAGTTTTGCTCTGTGGCAAACCAAACCGATTTTGTCGGGAATATGACTCCGGTACGGAAGCTGGTAGGATGGACTTTTTTACCCATGTTTATTTAGTTTTCTTAGTTGTTTTAACAGCCTTAGTTTTGGCAGCTACCTTTGGCTCTTCAACTTTCTCTGCTTTGGGAGCAGCGACTTTGGGAGCCTGGATGGCGGGAGCTTCTTGAATTCTAAGGTTCAGAGTAAGGTGGGAGGCGATGCGCTCGTAAGGCTTGGTGCGACCACGACCACCGATGTGAGCGCGTTTGAGTGTGCGGCCCTTGGTGGCGAAGGCAGAATCAATGACCAATGAGTCTGGAGAGGCCGAGTGAAGAGAAACAGCATTGCCGATAGCTTGTTTGATGAGCTTGGCGACCGGATCTGCAGCTCTTTGGGGAGTGAGGGTCAGTTGTTTGAGTACCAGAGTGGCACGACGGCCGACGATTGCCTCGAGAAGCAAGTTAGCTTTTCTGGGAGAAACCAGAACGTGTTGGGCGCGAGCAACGATGATTGTAGGATTAGTTTTAGCCATATTATTTTAGGTCTTGCTTAGAAGTCTCTTAACCATACGTCCGTGGCCACGGAAGGTACGAGTGGGAGAGAATTCACCCAAGCGGTGACCAACCATGTCTTCGGTAACAAAAACTTCTTTAAATATCTTGCCGTTGTGAACAAGGAAGGTGTAGCCGACGAATTCAGGAGGAATCTGGCTATTTCTGGCCCAGGTTTTGATACCTTCTTTTTTTCCGGCAGCCTTAAGACGCTCAACTTTTTGGATGAGCCTCTCGTTTACGTATGGTCCTTTTTTAGAGCTTCTAGACATATTGATTTATTTATTTTTTGCCACGACGTTTGATAATGAGGTGGTTGCTGTGTTTCTTTTTATTTCTGGTGCGGACACCCATGACGCGTTTACCGTAGACAGATTTAGGCGATTTGAGACCGATTCCGGATCTTCCTTCACCTCCACCGTGTGGATGAGAGCGGGGATCCTGGGCGACACCACGAACGGTTGGGCGGCGGCCCATGTGTCTGGCACGACCGGCTGAACCAATTTGTTCTTCTTTGTGATGTTCCTGTCCAAGAGCACCGACGGTAGCCTTGGCGGCGGGATTGAAAGAGCGGATCTCACCAGACGGGAGTTTGACCAAAATTTTATCCTCTTCTTTCGATTGGACGACGGCGAAGTTACCGGCCGAACGAACCATTTGAGCGCCTTTACCCGGCATGATTTCTAAGTTGTGGATCTGGACACCAATGGGGATGTTCCTTAAGGGAAGGCAGTTACCCGGTTTGATTTCGGCGGCTTCGGAAGATTGGATAAGATCACCAATCTTGAGTCCCTGAGGAGCAAGGATGTAGTCTTTGAGTCCATTCTGGTATGCAAGAAGAGCTATCTCGACTGTGCGGTTTGGATCGTACTGAATGGAAATGACTTTGGCAGGAACCGAGGTGTTTCGTTTCCAATCGATGTGTCTTAACTGTCTCTTTTCGCGGCCACCCTGGTGACGGACTGTGATCTTTCCGGAGGAGTTCCTACCAGAAGACTTGGGGTTAATTCGTTTTAGACGTTTTGGTACTGCGACTTTCATATGTTTTTATGAATTGAGAGCGGAGAAGATCTCGATCTTCTGACCTTTCTTGATTTGAACTATGGCTTTCTTGGTAACCGGAAGGTTGACATATTTACCCGTTTTCATAGAGCGGACGGTGCGAGAGGCTTTTTTGACGGTGCTGACATTAAGAACATCAACTTTGAAAAGGTCTTTGACGGCCTGCTTGATCTGGTTTTTGTTGGCTTGAGGGTCAACTCTGAATACATACTTGTCCAGAGCTGCCAATCCGTAGCTCTTTTCAGTAATGACAGGTTTAATAATGGTATTTTGATGAATAAGTGGAGTAGACATATTATTTAGTGGTTGCTTTCTTAACTAGGCTGACCTTTTTACCCAAGTAGTCAAGAGCTGTGGCGGTGAGGATGACCTTACCGCTTTGGGCGACTTTGTA